>Ga0179593_1551427_pt1 | contig 27761 bp, 26 predicted proteins | sample CZODoug2_1_08_16_FD_185931 | JGI IMG/M metagenome (GOLD analysis project Ga0179593, IMG submission 185931) | Vadose zone soil fungal communities from Angelo Coast Range Reserve, California, USA - CZODoug2_1_08_16fungal (PacBio error correction) | ecosystem: Environmental > Terrestrial > Soil >...
CCGCTCCTCCTTTAAGGAAGGGCCGCCTCCGGTCGCCTCCAGCAAGCTAAAAAAAAAAAATCGCCTGTGGTAAGGAAGCGTCCCCGGTTGGCAAGGTTGATCCGGACAGTCAACCGCAGCCCGAAAGTCGAGATCCATTCGTGCCCCTATAACAGGAGCACTGCGGAGCGATGGAACAAAAAGGAAAAGCCTCTCTCAAAGGATTCCACCTTCACGTGTGCGAGGTAATGAACCGAGGCAAAAGCACCTCACTTTCGATCGGCGGCTCGGCATAAAGAATGGGGAGAGGGGAGGGGGGGCAAATCCAAAAAAAAAGGGCAGGGCGAACTGCGGGCAGGCCGTGACCGACCGAAGGAGGGGTCGTGTGTTTACCGTAAACGTAGAAGGACGACCGAACTGGAGGTCTGGAGGGGAAGGAAGGGTCGTCTAAAACGCCCGGTCCACAGGGGGTCTTGGCACCGCCGGCTCCAGGAACGGGGAATCGGTCGATCGGCTTTAGAAGCCGCGAGAGATCTAGGGACACCGCATCCGAAAAAGTACAGGCGCTAAGAAGCGCAAGGGGAGGCATTCATCAAGGCGAACGAACAGCGTTTAGGGTCCTTACCATCCAGGTGAGGCGTGGTTTCGCAAACCGGCTGAATGCGTGGAGAGATCAGCGCCGTGATTCGTGGTTGAAGCCGTGGGAATGGGGTCGGAAGATTACTCGGAGCGGAAAAGGCGTCCCCGCAGGAAAAGGAAGCTCACGGAGGGTTTCTCTTCCAGCCTGGGGTGCGGTCTACACGACCGTGCAAGCAAACTAACAGGAAACCTGCCACTGAGGAGGGAGAGATTCTGACGAAAAGCGAGCAGAGAACAAGGACGGCGCGGCCTAACAAGCGCGAAAAATCAACTCCGGTAGGTGCGTAAAATCGAAACCACGTCCAGGAGTCGAGCAGGACTTCTCATATAGGCCACGAGCGAAAGGCGAGGTCGGGTGGACCAAACGCACAATCAAAGAAAAAGAAAACCTCCGGGAGGACGGGGGCGTGCTCGGGGTCGAAGCCGGCGGACCGTCTCATATACAGACTTAATGACACTGGGTGTGTTAAAGAAAAACAACGACGGGTTCAGAAGAGAAAATCGTCTGGGAAATGAAAGCAAGGTTTTCCCCACTAGAGCTCCGAATACCGGAGGCCCGGGGCCGCCCGCCTGGGAAGAATTCGGAGTTGTCGGGCCCACCGCCGCAGTAATCGTGAAAAACGCACCGAAAAAAGGAGAGTTCTCCGAAACCGTCCCAACCGTACCGCGTGGATCGACGCCAAACGTCTTCCTAATGACAGGCGCGCCCTGCGACCGGTGCCTGGGTCAAAAGCAAAAAAAAAAAAAGACCTCGAAAAGAAAAAGGTGGCGTCGGTCGGCATCCAGGCCTTCCCGCACCGACGAAAAACCCCCCGCCTCCCCCTCTTATAAAAAGAGGACCGACAGGTCGATCCGTCAAGTTTGCATCAAGGAGGGAGGGGGAAACTCTGTTCAAAAAAAAAAAAATAAAGACAGCAGGCGACCGAGTCCCGGGGCGCAACGCCCATGAAAAAAACCGCTTCGGCAGAGCTAACCATGACTTTTATTTGTCTCCAATCCCGAGCGAGCAGTCAAAGGCACGAGGGGCTATCGATATAACGAACCGAAGGAAAAGCCAAATGAACTCTTGGCCCTCCCTGAGTCGGAGAATCTTGCAGGAGGTGACGGAGCGCGCCCTCGCGCTAAAGGGAAGAAAGCGGTCAAAGAAGGAAGTCTCAGGGTCGGACGGCTTGCGCGTTCTCAAACGTGCCTGCTTCGGCGGAGCCAGGATAGAAGAGAGCGGGTGCTTGAGAAATCGAAAGGTTCTGTAGGAACTGGGTTTCAGGAAAGGAAGGGACAGGACGCTCATCGATCTGCCCGAGATTGGGGTCATCATTCCTATAACAAAATCTGTATATTAAAATCTATGGAAGCTCAACGTCATGCTAGAGATAGGAGAGCAGGAAGGAAAGGTTCTTCAAAAAAAAAAGCCGAGAACCTGCTGCGGCAGTTGACCCTCGCCACGGAAAAAGACTAGTGCTCACCCAAAGAGAGAGTTGAAATCCCAGGCTACTCCGACGAGGATCTTCAGAATCATCAATCCCCTCCGCGAGGGGAGTAAGGGGAGGATCGATGAAGGAAAAAGGCAAGTGGGGGAGTTTTCGCGCTCGTGAACCTCCGACAAAAGAAAGTAATTTTGGGACCTATTTCCCCCAAATCACGGGCGAAAAGTGGGAGATATCCGGACTGACCGCCGGACGGACAAGGCCTCTCGCAATATCCTCCCTAAGGTTGAGCCCCTCGACGTAAAAAGGATGTACGGGGGGGAAAAGGGGGGAGCTCTAACTTGGCGTCCAGGTGCTCGTGGACCTCGAAGCTCTGCAAAAACCCTCCGGGAAAGAGAGGAAAACTGTCTTTCCCAGGAGGACCCCCCCCCACCCCAGGAAAGGGGAGGGACTTTTTGGAAATGAGCGACACGGAACCGGGGATTGACCACTACACCGACGCGGGGACTGAAAGCTTACTATCAGGAACAAAAGGGCAGAGGTGGGAGCTGTAGCGGGCAGAGGAGAGAGAAAAGACTCTGCTAGGACGGAGAAACGGGTACGGTGGAGCAAGGGGCTAAACCGGAAACGCGGCGAGTGTACGTCCAACTACCTTCGGGGGGCAGAAAACCTCCGCGCCGGCAGCGGGCGAACCCGAAAAGGGGAAAGAAAGGGGGGGGTGAACGGGGGGACTGACGGACGATCTGCATCATGCGGGGTACCCCCAGGAGATAACTAGGTCTAGTTGGGGCCCTCATTCCGCTGAACGGCCAAAAAAGGACACTTCCTAAGAAAAGCCGCCCATGCAGGCTTATCTGACAACGCCAAAACTCAAGTTCGGCCTATATTTAGAAGAAAAAAAGACTATCGCCAGCAGGGGGGGGAAGGAACGGGGCCTCGCAAAAAAAAGAAAACACTTGAGAAAAGGAGGTTAAGCTGTGTTTTCTCCCAAAAGAAACGTTGACTGAGTGCAGGGGAACAAATGCTCGGGCCCTGGGGGAACAAAAACGCCTCGAAGCGCGGACACCAGCATTTAAGAGCTTCGGACTGACGACTCGATCCGACGATCGAAAATCAGCTTTCCGGAAAGCCGACTACAACTCTCAAGTCCTCTTAAGCGTGGGGTACTATCGGACGCGAAGGGAGGAAGCGACAAGCGCCTAACGGGAAAAAGCATCCCACGGCGCTGAGCGGACAAGCAACGGGAAGGCCTAAATCCGAACGAAAGAAGAATGACACGTAACGATTTTTAGGTGCCCCCGTCCTTGGGGAGACTGCTCATGTGCGAAGCAAGAAAAGTACTTTTGGGAGGCGGTGTACGAGCGCGAGAGGCATCAGGACTTTAGCGCCCGAAACCTGGCCAACCCCTCTGAGGCCGCGTGGGTGGAGAATTGGGGAGGACCTTAAAGGAACTCTGAATCTGAGAAAGGATGAGACAGGTTCTGTCGCGATTCTAAAAACACGCGACGGGAAGCTAAGTGCCCTACCAAAAAACCTAAAATCGCGGCTCTGGGACCTGTGTGCAACAGGAGAAAAAACACCCTCGTGGCCTTCAACCGGACCACGCCGTACTAGGGTGATCGGTTCTCGGGGCTCGCTTTAAGAGGTAAGTATGAGAAAAGGGGAGTTGCCTTCGAGGGAGCAGATTGAATCGAGTGCCTCAGCACGTGTGTAGAAGTTCACGAAAAGAGATTCCTTCTTGTGAAGGACCAATTCGAACAATGACCAGGTAAACGCTGAAGCAACGCTTTACCATGGGGGAGTTGTGGGGGGATGGGAGCTGATCCATGAATTTTAAGAGAAAAAAAAAATCGGGAACGCGCTACGAGGCGCTATTGCTCAATCTCTAGAAAAAAAAAAAACAAACTGAGGGGGGAGACTTGGGAAAGCCTACGCGCCCCAAAATCCGCGTTACGACTTCAACGTCCTGGAGAAAAAACCCCAAGCCTCCATTACCCAAAAAAAGGAAATCTCTGACTGTCTCGGCCACCATTTTCGTCCGGGGAATGTCGCAAAGAAGACCGAGGAGAAAGAGTTCGTGCCCTTCCAACGGATCACGGGGAATTCCACTCGAGAAAGCAGAATACTTCCTTATCTACGTTTATGAAAGAGTTGTCCACGTTGTTGCGATAGTACTCAGGAAAGGGGGGGGGAGAGGTAACCAGTCAGTGGACGGCGCGGCGGCGAACGACCGACATTAACCCGGTCTCGTGAGAAAAACAACCGCCCGTCTAATTTTCTACCCGTGCGCCTTCTGCTGGGATGGAAAGGTCACGACTTCTTGGGGAGGGAGGGGGGGGTCACATTTCATTCTACCATGAAAAACTACCGACAAGAGCTGCTTCAGCAGACTAGCGAAGGAGGGAAGGGGTACTTTGAAAGAAAAAACGAAAATCGGCACGCGGATCGCAAGCCTTTCGATCGGATAACGCGAAAGATCTAAGAGTAATCGTCCGACAAAAGCATTCCTGAAAAAGGGGGAAAGGATTGCCGCTGAAGAAGCGCGTGCCGTCTTCCAAAAGAACCCCCCCCGAAACGAACTTCTTTCCGGACATCAGCGGTCTTCGTTTGGGTGGGGGATACAAAAGAGCTTCTTGAGGTCATCGCCGTGGGTTGATGCAGGGGAAAAAGTGGACGGGGGGGGAAGGGGTCGACGGTCAGGACGAGGGAGAGTGCTAAGCGTCTGCGAATCGGGAGGACTAGAAGCCTTAAATAGGAGGGGGCGCGGCAAGCGTTGGATACCGGGATGGGGAAGGGGGGCCTCCCGCCGAGAAGAAAACTACTTCTCTAAATTCCTTCTCGGCAAACTTGGGATAGGGGATAAACCGATCTAAAAAGCTAGTTAGATTTAATAAACAAAGGGAGGGGAGAAAATCCGGCAGAGACGCGGGTGACGCGTTCATCATAGCCGGAATCACCCTTGCCTCGGGGCACTTACATCACGGAGGGGAAGAAGATCTCAGAAAGTTGTGCCCACGCCGACGAACACCGCATCCGTCGGAAAGGAAAAGGGAGATTTTCAAGATGGGACGATGCTGCGACCACTCAGAAAGACGGTCTTATCAAAGGAAGGTTGTTTGAAAAACACCGGCGCACGCGGCGACCGGAATGACGGGGTCCACAAGAAAAGAGTTAACCTTTCTCCTCACGGAGCGCCCCGGGCCGAGAGAGGGAGGGAGAAGGGGATTTTGAAAGGTATGGAGTGATCGTGGAACGAGACCGCCGCGGCTTTGAAGAAGAAACACTCCACCGTGCGCGTCCTAAGGAAAAAGGATTAAGCCACACGGCGCCGCCCTCGCAAACCGGAAGAACAGTAGGAACGTTGAGACCGAAAAGGTAGGAGGGGGGCAGTAATGTGGTAGTCGGGTTCGCATCCCGGGCCGGTTAACTTAGCCACCCTCTCCTCCCTCGAGGGAAAAGCCAGACGACAGGTCCTTCTAAGAGGTTGTTACTCAGGGGGGAAGGGGGGCTCCTTGAAGAAAAGACGCAGCTGCGAAAATCACGCCCTAACAAACAAAAAACAAGCCGTTCCCCAGCCTTACACGAATGAACTAAGTGCTTTGGCGTGCAAAAATCAATCCGAGAGTAATTCAGGGGCTTCGCGAGCCTCCGCCTGAGCCCAAGGCTTGGGAGAGGGGCCGCAGGAAATGGTCTAGTTCTCAAGAGGGGTAGTTCTCTACGAGAAAAAACTCGTCAAAAACTCTAAGAGGCCGATTCCAGGGGGAAGGAAAAGTTTTCCGGTTAATTGATCTTCTGCCAGGACGGAAGAGCTCGCATAGACCACTTATCGAAAGCGGGGGATGCTCATCCGGCGAGGAAAAGGAATTGCCGGATGAACTGGCCCGAAAGTTCTTCGCTCCGCAAGAGAAAAGGACTAATCCTTCTATAGAGGGAAAAGCAGAAGTGAGCATCTCTCAGACAAGAATGGAGGAGGAGAGATGCTCAACGCATTCCGGCAGTATAATTCCATTCTCGGGGGATCAGCGAAGCGAGCTTGGAGTTCCAGCACTGACGGAAAGAGGGAAGAGTCCTCAAGCCGCTCGGTTCGGCAAGTGGCCTAGCCTTCTTAAAAAGAAACGCAACTCTCAATCCCTCCCAACGGAGAAGGCGAGGCAACGGCAGAGAAAATCTCCTCGGATGTGGGCGCGGGGCGAGATTATAACCTAAATGACAGGGCTCTTACTCGAAAATGGGCATGTTTGGAGACCGGGAGGGAAGCCTGATCTGCTAGCTAGCTCGCGGTCATCATCGAGCGGACAAACTGCACTTTGACCTAGCGCTACGACGCGACAGAGACTCTTAAGGGAGCGGAGGGGGCTAGGAACCTCGTAAAAAAAATGGAACCCGCCGGACGCCGATCGTACCGGGTCGTCCTGCGCAGAAAACCTGAGGACGCGAAGGTTAGTTGGAAACACGGCAAAGGCTGGACTGCCGAGAAGAAAGCGCGCGGTTCTAGAGCGGAAGTGCGCGCTGACAATGCAATCGGGGGAGGGAAGGGGAGGGAGGTCGGGCGTGCCTCTACCTCATCAGGTCGGTATCTTTACACCAAGGGCCCGGGTAGAGGGAGGGGCGAACTCGCGGGCTGGGTCTCCACTTAAGAGGAGTTCCCGCAGAAAAAAAAGGCACCCGCGGCCCCGGCCGGCCGGCGCAAGGCCGGTCGAATCCCTGGGTCAAGGTGGAACTGTCTGAGCGATGGTCGCCGCTCCGACGGTTGGGAGGGAACACCTTCATAGAAACCTAGGTAGCGAGGAATCGCTCAGCGCTAAAAACGAATCACCCGCAAGAAAAGAAGCAAAAAACGGATGCTTTCCGTGAGCAGGGTCGGACAAAAGCCAGCGCGACCTTAGGCCTAGAGTGCAGAGAAAAAGAAAGAAAACGTTTCCCCCAATTGGAGGCCACTAGCTCTCCGCCAACCCCCCCCCCCCCCCACACCCCCCACACCCCCCCCCCCCCCTGCCCCCCCACCGAACCCGCCCCCCCCCACCCCCCCCAAACCCCACCACCACCCCCCACCCGCACAACCCCGCCCGCACGCCCGCACTCCCCCCCCCGCCCCCACACCCACCCCCCCCCCCGCCAACCCCCGCACACCCCCCTCCGCGGCTAGAAAGTTCAAGGGTAGTTGTCTGCCGCTGTGTTTGGACGCCAATAATGGAGGTTGCGAGCGGCGACGGCTCCCTCCCGAGAAAAAACGCAGCAGCGGGTCAGGGGCTAGGGTTAGGGGGGGAAAAAGGAAAGCCTACGATAAGCACAAAACTGCTTCCGGGCCACTAATCCTCCTCGCAGGAAAAGAAGAGAGGGTGGAAACCTACGCGCGATTCGGCGTCGCCCCCAGTCGCCGTCGAGACCCTCACCAAAGGGGCCTCAGGGGAAGGGGGGGACCTACTTCGTTTAACATAGCGGATGCCGGAAGAAAGTACAATAAAACAATCCTTCGGAACTAGCCGCAACGGGAAAAAAGACGCTAATCCCTTTTTTTAGTAGAGGATTTTGTACGATGGAAAGCTCGGAGGAAGAAAGCTCCCCGAAAAAGCAACAACCGCGTTACAGAGGGACTTTTGATGGTAAATTAAAAAACAGCATCTTCTAAAAAAAAAACGAAGCAGCGAGAAAGGTCCGGTCGGAATGGACTTAATTAACCCGAGGAAAACTCCGAGGTCGGTGCCCGACCAGCAAACGTACGCCCGCCGCCCATGCGCCTTTATTTGGAAGAGCAGAAACCCGCCATGTCCAGAGCCCAAGAAGGGGGTTGTGCTGGGGAGAAGGTTGTCACACCGTCACGGGAAAGAATCCACGTGGGCGTCCGCTCAGGAGATCATCGGTGTTAGGACTAAAAGCAGCAACGTGCTCCCTAGGGGAGACCAGATCTCGGAGAAAGGGAGGGGGCGACTTCCCGGACAACATGACCGCGGCGCCGTCCAACGTTTCAAAATGTTTCTGTATCTTTAAAAAGGAAAGGTTCTGCGACAGCAAGGAGCTACGGGGCGCGTAGGCAAACCGCGAGAGAAAAAGTCAATCAGAAAAAAACCCCCAAAACTTCTTGTAGGAAGGAGAAGGGAGCTCGATACCCTAAAATCGCATTACCGGCGGCCCAAAAGAAGGTGCCTTCACCTCCGGAATCCCCCACACCTCAACGGTAAAGAGAAGGGGGGGGAACGGTCCCAAAGGGAAGGTGAGGGGAGTGGGACGTTTCTCACACCTGATCATAATCGTCGTGCCGTCAAATCAACGAGGACGTGAGGCAAAAAGGAGCCTGCCACGAATCCAGCGAAAGGATCCCCTGAGAAGAGGGGGGTGCTTGGGAAAAAAAACGAGCAAAGATCGGGGCCCACTCACTTCGTCCAGGAGCGAAAGCAGGCCTGGACCTGCCGGTTGGGGCGATTGCGGAAAAAAACCCTGCGAAGGCGCGTCTGCCTTAGGGCGGCGGAAGGTCCACGACGCGGGGAAGGGTTTGAAACTTCGAACATCCTCGAAAAAAAAGAAAAATTCTTGCGGCGAGTCCACACTCTGAGTGGAAGGAAAAACCCCCCGGTCGAAAAAGACTGAGCGGCGGCGCGCGTGCAGTTGTCGAGAGCGGGGGCCCCCTTTTGTCAGAAAGCTGCTAGCATTTTCAATGGGTGAAAAGTCTCAACGGTCCCCAAGAGGTCAGGCGCTTATCCCAAGAAAAAGACACAGCGGCTTCAAGGCGAAACCGACGCGTTACTGGACCTCCTTAAGGGGATCCGCGATGGGGCTTTGTGGGAAGAAAAGGCTGGCGCGTTCGAAATAGCGTGGGAGGCGTTTTCCGAGACCAGACTGGGGAGGGGAAGTGACGGAAAATCCAAAAAATCTCCACACGGCTTCAGACCTCATGCAGCTGCGTGACGGCTGTTTTTCGGTAGAAAAAGGCCTGGTGGGGGAGGGGGTGGCGCCCGCCGGACGGAAGGCGCTCAAAATACGAAAAAAATACAACCTGAAGGAAACGCGCTTCGAAGGGTCGAGCTCGCAAATCGGTTTTCCAAAAAAAAGACCACTTGGGCGAACACAAGCGGGGAGAAACCTGTTCCGGTGGCGCGGGAAAAGGGAAATTCTCCACACGTGCTCGGGGAGAAGCGGTCTTCTTCATATCTAGAAGAGAGCGGCGGCGCGAGGAGTTGGAGGAAAAAAGGGCCGTTTCACAAAGGAAGCACGGCGCGGCTCGTCGAGGGAAAGGCGTGACGTGGCCCCTGCGCAAGCAACAAGTATCATCGTGCAAGAGGTGTTCCCCACACAACACCCTCAAAAAAACATCTGAGGCAGGGAAAGACCGTCCCTGGGTGAAAGGGAATCAAGACCGGGGCGCCTGGTCTCAAAGAGGGGTAATCTGTTTTAGGCCCCAGCCGAGCAGCGACTACGGAGAAGGGGGGAACCCGGAGGGGGAGGGATCCCGCGCCACAAACCACATGTGCAAACGCGTAAACGATTTCTAAAAGCGACGATCTAGGAAGGAAGCCAAGAAAACCGCTAGGCAATCCAAGCACGGAGGGTCCATAAAAAAAGGACCAACATCGCCTCTAAAAAGCGTCGTGTCCGTCTTAACCAGAGAAAGTTTGACAAGAGAAAACGATCACCAACGCTGAGCCCGCGCGCCGGACCGACATGTAATGTTCGTCCAAAAGGAGGGGGTGCCATCACTGGCACGTGGGGAAAGAAAAACCTCAAGCAAGGCCGACCGAGTCACCCAGCCACCGTCAAAAAAACCGAGTAGGGGACCCTTCGGGGGGAAAAACCTTGCAGGTGGGTCGTGTCCATCTAGCGACACCCGTCCGCGGCTTCGGCGAAAACGACATGAAGGCATCGAGAGAAAAAACTGCACCTGGTCTAGTGGCCGCTGAAAAAAGCGGAAGACATCGCGCAAAAAAAGAACCCGGCTCCGCTTTGATCGATCCGGGAAAATCAAGGGAAGGGGGGAAAAAAGGGTTCTAGAAAGGGGAGATCCGGACGGGAGAGGAAGGGGTAGCCAGATCTCAAGGAACTGCTCATCGTCGGGGAAAAAGAACCCGTCCAACTTGTCCTCATCCGCCCAGCTCTTCCTGCCTTGTGACTAAAGGGGGAAGGGGGGAATCCTCCCTCAAAAAGGGGGATGAGCTAGATCTGCATAATCAACAAGCAACTGGTAGAATGTGAGGTATGTGCTCACTCGCAAATGAATAAGAATAATGCATTTCGGAAGGAAGGCGAGCGAGATACAGGCTGTCGGACGGCCAACTTGGAGGAAGAAATAAGTGAGCGGCGGGTGGTGTTAGGTCAACTCTTTGTTGGTACGCAAACAAAGCTGCCCGAAAGCGGACTACCTCCGTCGCTACACCAGCCGACACTGCATGAAGAGGCCAAAGAAGAGTACAACTGCCTGTAGTTGGGCGCCGCTAAGTTGGAGAGGGAACTGGTAGGAGAGCATTGGGGAAATAAGTGAAGGGCACAAAAGGACCCTGGAGGACTAACGAACGGGACCTTTTTTGTCTTGTGGTTTTTGGTTTGTTTCGGTTTGTGGGGTGCTTTGACTATGGGGGAAACGCACGACCGACGTGGAAACAAGCGGTGTTTTGGCTGAAGAGGCTTGTGTTTTGTTTTTGTGTTTTGTGGTGTGGGGGGGGGCAGTCATGGAAAATCGGCAGGCAGCGGCGGGTTGATGACTGGGGAAAAGAAAAGTGTGCTCTGGGGACGCAAAGTCCGGGGGGGTGACGGGTCTTCTTTGGGGTCGTGTGTAGGGGGGGCCGGGTGCAGGGGTGACAATTTGGATAGGGGGGGTAGGTGGGTGAGGGCGAAGAGGGGGCTGGGGTTGCGCGACAAGAAGGGCGGTGAAATGACTGACGTACAATAGAAAACGCTTGTGGAGTTCTGGACGAAAAGAACGCGAGCGGGACCGGAGCGCGGGCCAGCACCTCGGAGGCGATCGTTGACGCTGGGGGCGGGGAGCCATCGTAACGGAAAGAGGGCGGCGTCGTTCTTACACGTATCCTGCCGTCGGCTGGCCCGACAAGGGGACGTGACCTCCCGGCGCCGGCGGCCGCTCCAGACCAAGTGGGAAAAAGAACTTTGACCTGAGGAAAGACGGACTTTGCGCCCTGCGGGTTGTTATTGAACACCCAGAACGGAACGAAAGCCCTATTGTACATCTTAGGGAATGTCGCGCAGCTCTTAAAAAAAAAGCAAAAGGCCGAAAAGATTAGCGAGCCTCTATCAGGGACTTGAGCGCTGGGAGGCACCAAGGGCTAAAAGAACATTGGGATCTTCCCAGAGAGATAGATCGCCCCGACAAAGTGGGGATAAACGATGATGATGAAAAAAACGCGCACTCCGGCGGCTTTCGAAGCGGGGTCTCGAGCGGTGTCTTGGGACGTGGGTTGTTCTGTTGGTTGGGGGCGGGGAGGGGGGAAAAGATTCCTCGTTTCTTGTGCTTTTCGGTTCTGTTGTGTTCGATGCGAGTGGCTTCGTTGGCTTCCGTTGTTTGGTGGGAATAGGAGTTCTTGTCTATTTTGTTTTGGTGTGGTTTCTTGTGTTGTGTTGTTTTTGTTTCTTTGTGTATGTGAGTTTTTGTGTTGGTGGATCTTGCTTAAACTTTAGCATGGGGGTGGTGCAGGTTTGGTTTTTTTGTTTTTTTATTGTGGGTGGGTTCACCCTTTGGTCTCATCTGTTGTTTTGTTGTCGGTTCTTTGAAGGTGAGGGAGTTCGGGGGGGGGCTGTGTGTTGTCTGGGTTACTCCCGGCGCATTGTGGTGGAACCGTGATTCAGCATGGGGGGGGCGATGGGCTTTTTTGACGCGAAAATGAAGGTAACCTATTCCAACTGTAATCATCGGTCGACAGCGAAAAGGAAGGAAGCAAGAGAAAAAAGGGGAGGAACCTCCTCGGAGGAGGCCGAGAAAGGTAAAGGAATCTGCGTTTATGTGCGGGTGTCGCTGTTTGTGTGCGGGCTCAGCGGGAAAAAAAAAAAAAAGGGAAGATATTGTTTTGTGATGTATTTTCTTTGGGATGTATGTCTTGTCTTGTGAGATATCTTATAGTCTTGCGTGTGTAGGGATTTTAAAGTCATTTATCGTTCTGTAGTTTGCCAAGGTTAGGACCAGAGCGCGAGCCGCGGGCACGTGACTGTCCGAAAAAAAAAGGAAGCGACGAGTGAAAAAAACGCGTCGCACGGCGTTGAATGTCTAGAAAATCGACTCCTGCCCTGACGTGGTTTGGGGAAACCACTGCGCCCCCGCCCCCAGCTGAAGCGCAACACTTAGTAATTTTGATCAAAGAAAGAACCCTGGCGGGTAAGGCGCGAGAACGGCCAAAAAAAAGGGGAGGTGTGCGAGATCGTATTTTGGCCTCTATCAAAGGAAGACCACGTGAAGGTATGGGAGAAGCTTCGGAGGGTATCGCTTTTCCGAAGGAAAGAGGGGAGACGGGACAACGAAGAAGCGACCGAGAATGCTTGGGGAGTGAGGAACCCCTGGGACTTGGGGAAAAAGGGCCGAACGCGTAGCCGTCTTCAAGTTTGGGCTGGTCTGGGAGCTTGGCGGATCAAAAGGAAGGTAAAAGAGCGGAACCGTAAAGCATGACGTGGGGGTGTCGTGTGTAGGTATGAATCGCGAGTCATGTCCATCTGTTCTTCGTTGTAAGGGCCAACACAAGATGTGTGGGTGGGAGGTGGAGCTCGCGTGAGACAAGGCGCTTAATTAACGTGGGTCCAGTAGCCGTTGGATAATGGTTTGGGGGGTTCAATCTAACCTTGAAGGTTGGTCCTATGTGTTTTTTTTGTGGTTTGTTTTGTTGTGGCTGTCCTGTAATTAGGAAAGGATAAACGGGCACTACCACTTGGGTGTAATATCTTGACTGTAGGCCGGTTGTGGTTGGTGGGGCGTTCCCTCCGGTGGTGGGCATTGGTCTTGTTGTTGTCTTGTTTTACCAAGTAAAATTGTTTTTTCTAGATATCCGTGAGTATATTGTGGAAATTTGTTGTTCCTCTTATCTGCTATTTACTCGTGGCTGGGGTTTGTTTCTTTTTATTTTTTTTTTTCTTGTTGGTTTGGTAGTTGTTTTTTTTTGGTTTTAATGTGATTCTGTTTTTCTAGGGTTTTACTTCTGTGGGTGTTGTGTTTTGTGTATGTAGTCCTTTATCGTTGGAGCGTAGCGGTTGGTGTAGAGGATATGGGCTGTGGTTTCTGTCTTTTCTTTTTCAGGGTGGGGTTGGGTGGTGGTCTGATAGGGTGGCGTGTGGGTGGTGTGTGGGTTCTTTTTTAAGGTCTCCTTTTTTGTCTGTGTGGGTGTTGGCGTGATGTGTTGTGGGTATACCGGTGGAGGCCACACGTGGTTTCCCCGTAGGGCCCAAGTCAAAAGAAAGACCGGGTTGCAGTGACGAATCCACGGCAGGGGGCAGAGGTTTGGCGGCCGGGAAGCAAGCCGCGGAGGTGAATTTACATTATATGGACGAATCAACCGACTGCGCCAGAGGCCTGGCTGCCACTGAGCGCCGCTGGGGGTCCCGGACAAAAAGGACAGCCACGCGCTCGCAAGCAACGGGCGCGTTAAGGAATGGTGGGGGGCAAGAAAAAGCTGATTCTCGGGGAACACAAGGACGAGGTGGCGGGCAATTCGGTTCTAAACTTTCTTGTAGGTGAGGGATGTTGGGGGACGGGAATGGGACACCGGGGGGACCGCCGTGGGACGGGCAACCTGTTACGGACAGTCAAAGTGAAGGAAAGTTTTTGTTGTCGACCTTGCCGGGCAAAGCTCGGGTGGGCATTGTGGCCGGGGTGTGGAGTGCGGTGTAGTGTTGGGGTAAGTGGGAAGAACTGGGTAAAGGAGGGGAATACCTCTCGCTTGTGAGGAGAGGGCTCTGCCCGATTTGAGATCGTAGGGGAATTAGGAGCGTTGTAATGTTGAACTTGGCTGGGGGTCTGTTGTTTTCCGCGGAAGGTGGGTGGTTGTTGGCTTGTTGTTCTCCGTGCGTAAAAGATATCTTTATTTCCGACGGCGGCCGTGGTAAAATCTAAAAGGTGAATTTAAGCTTGATCGAGAGGTGGCGCGATGTAACTGTCGAAAATCCTATTCTGGATCGCGTCGGGAAAAATTTTTTGTGTGTTGGTTGGGGGTGTTTTGGGGTGGGGGTGTGTGTGTGTTGGGTTTTTGGGTTTGGGCTTAGGGGGTTATGTAACATTTCTCGGATACCGGTGTGATAGGGAGTACGCGGTCGGGGCGGTGTGAGTGGTGCGTGGTGTGATTCGTTGTGTTTTTCCTCACACCACAACGTTTTGGATAGACTTTTTTTCGGGCGATCGTTCCTTTCTAAAGGATGTGGAAAGGGAAAATGGTTCTGGAGGGGGTGAGTAGGGGGGAGGGGGAGCCCTTCGGTTGGTTGGAAGATAAGAAGTCGTTTTACGGTCTGTCGGTGGCTCAGTCCGGATTCTTGTGTGGCTTGTTGGGGGGGGGGAGAGGCTTCAGGCCTCTACCTTCACTCTCTGGGTTTGCGGGTTATTATGTTTTGTTTGTGGAGATCGTCAATAAAAATGCGGTCCTCTTTTCTGTGTGAGGGGGGGGCATTTTTTGTCTATAGTGGTTCTTTTGCGTCTAAAAAACTCGTTGGTTTGATGTCCTACTTGTGAGCGGTTGTTGCTTGTTGTTTGGTTCTTTTGTCGCTGGTTTCAGAACAGAGCGTCCGAGAAAAAGGGGGCCGAGGGACCGGGGTCGGGACCGACCTAGTAGAACTGGCCTCCAAACGTCGTTCTTGGGCCTTGCCGTAAAAAAGTTGGAAGGGGTCGCACGGAAGAGAGACGAACGAGATATACGGGCCCACCCAAGCTCCCGAGGAAACTTGCGCTGGTCAGCGAAAGAAAGATCTGACAGGCGTCGGAGGGGTGTAGGCCGGGAAAAAAAAAAAACAAGGGGCCGTGGTTCATTAGACTAGGGAGAACCCGTCCGCCTCCCCGACTCGCCGGCTACATTTAGAGGGGATGGGCCAGAAAGTGTATCACCGGGAGTTCACAAGGTGTCACGAGACCTGCCTCTCGGACGAGTCGCCGAGAAAGGAAAAAGAAATGTCATCTTTTGAGGAAAACCGTGCGAAGGGAGGAAATATCTGCAGGTTCACAACGCCCGGCTGTCAAAGGAGCTAGAGGCGCGTCTACAGCAGGGAAAAAAAATTCCTAAACGGCACCGGGCCCTGGGATCCTTTCAGCGTCACGGGAGGCTCGGAACAGCTCAGCCGAGGGAGAAATATCCTCTATCAAGGGAAAGGAAATATACGTGGTATTGTTCTTGCAGCGTTGCTAAAGATTCAAAAAGTCTTCCTTAGCCCACCTAACGCGAGCTTCTAGAGTGGGGCTAAGGAGTAAAAAAGTCTATCTAACAGAACGGGGTTATCCTCGACCCTCCTCTCCGCGAATGGGGACACGTATCTTCCCAGCAATCGTGTTAGCATCGAGAAAAGGGAAAACAACGGTTGATGAGGGAAAAAGGGAAGAGATGCTCAAATTGGCGGTGAGTAAGGCAGGCGCGGAGGCCTTCTTCGAGAAGTGCGCGGCATTCCTCGCCGATCGACACGAGACAGGAACAAGAAAAAAGAAAACTTGGAGAAACCGAGGGCTCGTCCGTTGCGTGCAGAGCAAGAAAAAAAAGGCAGGGGAAATTCCTCTTGGCCTTATCGAGGGGCGCGGATGGGGAGCTATAAAAAAAATCCCGAACTGGCGGAGAAAAAGTCCTGGGGAAAGACAGCACCACTGTCGACTGCCACGTAGCCTACCACGGTAGAAGACAGAAAACGACGCGCAGGAAGCCCGCCAGCAAAGGAGCCTCGAAAGCGGACGAACTTAAATGCGTAGACCCTCGAAAGAAATGACGGATTTCTCTGGTAACAACGAGTGCGAACCGCGTGGAACCAAAAAGTGAAAGAAGAGGGAAAGGGAGTTCCGGCAGGACGGGGGAAGGGGGGGGGGGAAAAGGCGTCGAAGGGGCAGAGATTGCGCGAAAACGGACGGGGGACTGGCTGTGATCACCTACGCGCAGGGAAAGGAGTCCTCTTTGATCTGCCAGAAAACCGGGACCGGAGCGGTAGAACGAAGGGACCCTCGGAAAGACTCTTTCTCAGGGGGCAGAGTGGGACGGAGAACTGTGTAGGGGGGTACGCAAAACTACTCCGTGCGGAAGGCACGTCCTGTTAGAAAGGTAAAAAAAACGGAGGGGGAGACCTACACAGAAAAAAAAAAAGCGAAAAGCAGCAGGATCCGTGCCAGGCCGGAGCCCTCGGGACAAAGGGGAACTGACACTTTTCGAAGCTATGTCAAAATCTTAAAGGGAAACTGGGTGAGTTAAAAAAGAAATCCCTCGGGGAGGGGGGAAGTCTCTCGATCTCACAAGTTCGCCCTATACAGCCGCGGCCGGGGAGTCGGGTGATCTCGTTTTAGCCGCCAGCCGCCGATCCAGTCCACTAGGGATTGAGAAAATAATATCGCACCCTATCATAAGGGGGGAGAAAAATGAGGAATCAACTCTCTAAAAAACTCCCAGAATTTTGCGGTTTCGGGAAAGGGGTTTCCATCTCCGTGTACCTCGCGAGCGTCTTAGGGAAGGCCGAATGAGGGGAAAAAAGCAGACATCAATAAGGGAGTAGGAGAGGAGTCAGACTCCTAGTCGGTATGTCTCTCCACACGGCTTGGGAAAAAAACCGCTAACTAACGCAAGGACGATCGCAGTGGGGTATCAGGACACTTCTGAGGAGGGCTACCAGAAGAAGGCAACCAGTCTGCACTCTTCACACAATCCACACTAAGAGCACGAGCAGGAGGGGGGGGGGAACCAACGCAACATTCTTGTCCCTAGGTGCCCGTAACGCTCCCAGTTGCCAGGCTTAAGAAGAGGAGAAACCCGGAAAGGGTGTGGGGGGAGATGGGGGTAAATGCTCCTCTATATCCACTCGAATGTCCGGCTCCGACCCGGAGACCCCAAGAGGAAAAGGGGGGCGCGGGGGGGGGGAAGGGGGGGGTCGGAGATGGGCGTTGACACGCATCGAGCAAAAAAGAGGAATATGCTCTCAAGGTTAGGGAGAGGTTTAGAGTCTAACAAAAAAGAACCTCGGAGGGGGAAACAAACACGCAGAAACTCAAGGCGCGTCCATCGGGGGGAACACCTGAGGTGCAGAACAAAAAACACCGCCAGTTTAAAGCCGCCGCCGACAGTTGTGTGAGACAAGTTCCAGGGAGGAAAACGAGTGAGCACCCACTGTGAGTTAAGCCAACATAAGTCGTGAAAGGGGGGGGAAAAGGCATTTTCTCTCATAAAAACGGGGAAAACTCGTTGTAGAAGGGCAACTACAAGAGGGAAAAAAAGGGGTGGGGCTAAAACCCCTGCGAAAAAAATCAGACCGAGGCCCGTCAAGCGTGTTGCTGGGGGAACTGGAGATTCCAGAAAGGGGAGGCTTTGAATTCTGCCCGCGGCGTCAACGGAGGGAGGCGGAGGCTCACAGCGAACTCACGCTAGAAACAACAACAAGGGGGAAAGGGGAAAAAAGAAGAGGCCCTTTGGGCCAGAAGACGACAGGAAGTACCCGGGCTGCCGAGTTCGTAGGGCACACCGTTTTCCCTGTACCCCAAAACTCCATTAAACGCACCGAAGTCGCTGAGGCTAAGAAGGGAGGGAAGGGAGTACGGAAAAAAGACAAGCACTATAGAGGGAAGCAGTCTAAACAGATCCCATGGAATGGCGGCCAAGGAAACAAGGCCTGCAAGATGATCTTATCTCTTCTTCCCCTTCACGTGCCGAAATCGTTTTAAGGGGGGTAAACGAGAAAGGACTCCGAAAAGGGCCCTCGGAGGCATATCTCCGTACCTTCCCGTGCTGCTGAAAATCACAGACTTTTCGCTTCCACCTTGAGGAGGGGGAGGGGACCACGACTTGGGATGTGAAGGTTTTACGCGGACAACTCGAAGGGGAACTTCGTCTGCGCAGGTGACGGGACTCTCGAGCTTGAGAGGAAAAGGGGGTAATACAGAAAGCCATCAGCAACGCGGCTCTAGAGCAGGGGGAAAAGAAGTCGTCGAGAGGCGGAAAGACGCTATCGATTCAGAGAAAGCTTACGATAAGAAAGAACCACAACCCCCTTCGGGCGCGCCTCACGGCACACAGTGACGGCCCTTAAGTTCAGAAAAAAGGGGGGGGACGCGGGGGGGGAGGTCTTACAGCCCTGAGGAAAAAGGGGAGTGTTAATGTGACTGGAAAACCTACGCTCGCATCCAAGCAACGTGGGAAAAGGGGGGGCACAGCTTTCCGTTCCTACTTTGTCAGAGATCAGACTCGCGCTTCGGAAAAAAGCGATATGGAAAGGGAATACTCCTCCGAGAATGTTTAAGGGAAGCTTGGGGGTGGGGTGATGGTGGTCAAACCCCCGGGAGGTCAGTAGTCCGTGTCTAGAACTAGAGCCTGCTATAAACCCTTGGCAAAAATCTCTCGCGGGAAGGGCGAAAAGAGGAAACGCTTTAGCAACCTATCACGGGAGCTTGGACGAAACAACTGCGACCTGTTAAAAACACCTTCCGGAGGTGCGCTTTCAGGGAAGAGTTGGAAGAACAACCAAAGTTCGTGCGAGAGGGATTCGGACATCAAATCAGTGAAGCTAATCCCGCTGGCTGTTGGAATCAAAAAGACATGTCCCGCAATCCGCGCCGACACGTCAGAGGGTTCAGGATGGATCGGGAAAGGAGAATCCTAAGGAAAATAAAAACTAGGGCTTATCTTCCTTTGGTCCACACAAACGAACGTCCCAGCTCCAATCAGGAAGCCCAGTTGGAAACCAAGGGATCAGGGGAAAGACAGAAAAAAAATGGCCGAGGACGAGGAGAACTGTTCGGGACTGGCGTTCACACACGGGCCCAAAGGGGGAGATATCTTGTACCTACTTGAACACTGGGAGCTGGAGCCAAAGTCGCAAGGAAAAAAAGTCCAATTGGGCCGGAGGAAAAAGTCCAAAGACTCACGAGCTAGAAGTAAGACTCCAGCCGGGGAGAAAAAACCTCGCCAGAGGCCCCTTCAAGAAGACTCGTTCAGAAAGAGTCAGTTTTTCGGGGAAGGACAGAAAAAGCTTCTTGGGCCTCCAAACTCGCACCCAGTCCCCTCTGAAGGACCCAGGGTCTATGGGAGCCCCTGGGGTGGAAAAAATAAAAATCTTTCTCAAAAGAAAGGTGAAAGAGCACCTGATATCTGCTGACTAGGAGCGGAAAGATAACTTCAATCTTCGTCAGCCCGGGCAAACCAGTGGCGGGGAGGGGGTAGAAATCCTGCGTAGAACGAGTTCGAAATAGAAGCTGAGAGAACAATTGTCTACACCTTGCGCGGGACGGCAACTAAAAAAGTGGTCGTCGAGTCGACGAACCCCCTCCTCTACGACGAGCCTCGGGGGGGGAGCGTAAGCCCAGTTGTCAGAAGGGGAATTGTCCGGCGGTCGGACGAAGACGCGGCAAGGGACACTAAGAACGTATCGGGCGAAGCTCGGGGAGTAAGAACGCGAAGGGGGGGGATCCTTTTCTAGGCGAGCACATAGCTCAAAGGGGAAATCTCGTCTGCAAAGAGCGTGGCTTTGAATAAAAAAACAAACACCAACAAAGGGGGTAAAAGAGAGATGCGTCAATTGGCTCGGGCTGAGAAAGAATTAAGGAAAATGGTCGATCAGGGGACCGGATGGAGGCATTTCCGGGCCTCGCAGGAAAACCTCTCACGTGAGACACGCAAATCAGGGGGGGGGAGGTAGTCCGGGAGAACCTCTTCCGAGAGGGGGGGGGACGCAACAGAGCAAGCCCTCCTACACGAAAAACGAGTCGAACGGAGGACGCTTATTTTTAGCGATTCGCATACTAAAGGGGGAGAAGCGGCCAAAGGGGGGAGGTAAAACTCGCACTCAGGGAGCCTAGGCTCTCGAGAAAAGAAACTCTGAAGAAAGCCGGATGGCGCCCACCAAAGGGTATCCCGCAAAATGCTTTGGAACGGGTGCTGCGTATCACACTTCGAAACGGGAGGGGCTCGGACACCAGGGTTTCTTTTCTGCCACAAGAAGGAACGCCCCAGGACGAACTGTCGAGGGAAAGCAGGGAAGCTAGGTGGGAGGGCGAACCGCGGGGGGCAGGCCTACCTACCTCCGCGGAGCGTCTGAGCGGACTTCTCTCTGACCCGTTCCCGCTGGCGGGGAGCGGGTGGGGCCTGGCGGGCCACGGCCTAGAGAGGATAGGGAGTTCGACATTTGAAAAGGGAGGAAACGGTGGAACTGGGGGGGGAGGAGTTCTAAGGGCCCGGAGACTGAGGGAGGGGCAACTCATCCTTCCTTCTTCTGGGCACGAAAAGAAAGGAACCTGGGGCAAAAAGGGGGGGGGTGAAACCGGGGGACTTTACTCGGAAAAAGTTGGGGAAAAGGCAAGGAAGGGGGAAGCGATGTCAATGTGAGTTTTGGGGAAAAAATTCTCATCCCCTATTTTCACAGAGTGACGGACTGTGACGCAGAGACAAAAAAAAAAGGCACGAAAGCCGAGACGATCTCTCAAGAGGGGTGGAGGTTCTGCGGTGGGGAAAGCCCCATCTCTCCCCTCCTCGGGGCAGGCCGTGGATGAAGAGAACGATACTGGGATTGGGGCTCGAATAAGCACGAAAGGGGGGGGGGGAGGCAATCTTTGTTTGGTCATCCCTTTGGGGGTCACTCCTGGGAAAGCTGAGAAGAGGCGTTCGACTAAACCTGGAACATACATGAAAACGTTATTGGAGAGAGGGAGAAGAGGACTCCCGAAGGGGGGGGGCGGCCTAACTCACCAACAGGAGGAGTCCCATCCAAAAGGAAAAGGGGGGGTCGAACCTCTGTCTCAAAGGTGTTGACATCGACGCGCGAGTCTATTCGTATAAAAGGAAACGGGAAACCGCAAAAGAAAAAACATCTTTCGAAAAAAAAAAGGAGATCGGATGGCCGGAAAGAAGTTTTTGCCCGGACTCAAGAGGGCTGGCACCTTTAAGCCGCAGTCTGATCGCTCCCTCAACCGTGGTGAGGATGCTGTTTAGCTGCCGAAAGTCAGAATAGGGACTCTCTCAACTTCGAAAATATGCCCCGCTTCGCTGCCCGCGGCGGTATTCTAACGGGGGGAGGAAAAAGACCTCGAGGGAAGACTTATCAATCTAAGGGGGAGGGGTCGGAGGGTAGAAGTCAAATTTAACACTAAACGAACGCCATCTTGAAAAGACCCTCCCTCATTGAGCCCAGACCCCCTTCGCGGGCCAAAACTAAAAAAAAAGATTCTCGAATCACCGTCCTTCCAGAGGGGATGGTGAATTAGGTTAATTTCTTTGGTTACAGAGAGAAGGGTTCACCACTTAATTTTACCCGTAAGACAGGAAGTAGGGCATCTTTTTAGGAGGAAGAAAAGTCTAAGGGGGGTATACAGGAAAAAATCTGCTTATTAGGGAGGGGAGGGAAAGGTAACCAGAAAAAATGACCCAGGTTAAGGCGGCTTCGAATTGAGTAATTTCGGTCATGGAGCTTGGCAAAGAAAGGTTAAGGGTCCTAACGGCCTCGTCTAAAGGACGCCGGAGGATCAAACAAGCGTCTAAAACTTATTATTATGAGGGCTCACTGTTGTGAAGAAGAGAACGCCGTATCAAATTCCCGGCCGGCACCAATTAGGTAAGCCGGCCTATGAATCAAAAAAAGACTGACAAAGGAAAAGAAAAAAGGTCTCTGATTCCTCGGGAAAAGGGGCCATTGGGTCGAAGGGTTACGTTTGATCACCCGCCTCATATAGAATCGGGAAAACCCAAACCCCACCTAGGATCACTTTCGTCGGGCACTAGGATAAAACTCCCACTTCCTGGACGGGCTTCAAAAAAGTTGTAATCTTTGAAAAGAGTAGGAAAAAACTAGGAAATCAAAACCCTACATGACACTTAACCCTCGGACGTCCTGGGGGAAAAAAGGACCCAGCACCGTTTGGTTCTCTTTAACTGAAACCTGCCCTAAGGGTTAGGGGCCTAAAACGTTTCTCGGGTGGCGGTCAGGAAATAGAGGAAACGACCTACCGGAGGAAGATTCGCTGCTGAGGGTGACCGGGACACACCAAGATCGGACAGTCATAGGAAAAGTTCAGAAGAGAGACGCAAAGAGCCTGAGGAAAGTCACTCCAAGAACAACCGCAGCCATAAATTACCTGCGGCAGCGCTTCCTACAGGAGAGCTTAATCAGAAATTCCTCCAGGCAGGAACTAAAGGGGGGGGGGAAGCTCTTACTCCCTCACTGGAAGTGTGTCGTAACACCGAGCAAAAGTGAGTCTCAACGCCATGGGCGGCCGAGGTGCCCTGAGGAGGGGGGTTAGACAAAGTACCGCCAATCCGTAGTTCGGCAAGATCGTCCTAAAAAATGAGCCGGCTGGGAGAGGGGAAATCAGGTTTTTATGGACCGCCGGACGTGGATCGCAACGACCACATACGACGACAACCGTTAGGAGGACATCCTCTCTCAGGAGAGGAGGCGGAGAAAGAGGCGAGCGCACTATGCGACGGTGCCCTGGCGAACCCGCGGGGTCTATCCTTCTCCACCGGCGGCGAAGCCGGTCGCCTCTAAGGAGACCAAAAAGGGGGACTTTTCTAATACGCAGTCACAATAAATATACCCGCGCTCTTAAGGTAAATTGCTTTCAGTGTCACGTCACATGTCAGGAGGGGGGGCAGGCCAGATCCGTGCTGAGCTATCAGGGACTGAGGAGAACCATGCACACAGATCATTCGGTCCAGATCTGTGTTTTACCTAAAAACGACGGTTAAAAGAGGGGATGCTCGAAAGAAAGGTCCCAAAAGGGAGAGCGTAACCAGGTTAGAGACCTGCTCACCGGGTGAGAGAGGGGGTAGGGAGGAGGGTTTCTTGAAAAAAGAACTCAGGCATGAATAGTGTAACCAGAAAGCCTCAACAACTTTCTCCGGAGGGAGACAACAAATAAGAGAACCAGATCGCCTAGAAGGGGTCGATCCGGCCCGCGGAAGAACTACGACAGAAGATTTCTAGCGAAGAAAAGAGGAACCTCTAAAATCAAAGAGCGTCGGGTTTTTCCCTGTCCTCCCACGCCGAACGGGGGCCAAGACCCCGTCATCCGAAAGCGCCCGTAACCTAAAAAAAAGGGTAGATCGGGAAGGTTTTTTGTTCAACGCGTGGCGGCAATATGTTCCCCCGGCGTACGCAGCCTTCGAAGCGCGAGCACTTCACAAAAGGTAGGGGGGTCCGTGAGGGAGAAAGGGCATGGTCAGGTAAAACACAATACGCGAGGGGGCGTCTGTCTCCTCGCGGGTAGAGAAGCTGAGAAAGAGGTATCCATAGAAAAGTGAGTGTACCTAGGAAAAAACGGTGGGGTTCTAGCCTCAGCGTTCGGGGGGGAGAATGGAACGCGCCAATACGTCGAATCCATAGGCCACCGATCGGGGGTGGCTGAGAGAGGGCAACCGTACGGATTCTGCCAGACTGGGTATCAGCTTTCTCCTCTCTTGGCTAGAAGAGGAAGAGGAAATTCCGAAGGGGGGTCCACTAGTCTCAAAAGCGCAGTCGGCTAGGAGGATTCAAGGGTCTTCCCACTAGACATTTCTGGTGCAGGCGCACAACAAAGGGGGGGAGAAGATTATTGCTAAACGCAAGGCAGGGCATATCTAGGAAGGCGATTAGAAAAAAGGACGAGAAGAAAGTCTGGGAAGGGGCCACCTAGAGGGGAAGCCTCAAATTTCAAAAAATCCAATATGAGTCGATCCGTGGGTAACGAGCTCTTCCGTATGCGCAGCGCCGAGAACCGCCGACACGGAAGAGGGAAAGGGGAGGGGGAGAGTCTTAGGAGGGTGCTATCCTCGGTCGGAAAAATCCTCCGTTATACAACGACATACATGTGACCAAGTCGTAAGGCGAGAAAGACCGCCATAAGGCAAATCATCGTCTCCTACAAGGAAAAAATCTCAGGAGCGTCAAATAACGTTGAAGAGAGAAGCGGACTGACTCTTTGTGACCGGATAGGCGAAGCTGTAAGTGCTCGAAAAAAAGTGTAAACGCTGTGGAAGGCAACCCCGCTGGAAACGGAAACCTGTAGGTAGGGAGGAGACAGGATGGTAGGTGTGGAAATCGAGTGAGCTACAAGAAGTGGGGGGGGGGGGGGACTGACAAGGAGCTCCTACTGCTATGTGTGAGGCTCAGTATTTTGGTGGGGGGCCAGGTGACCCTTGGCCTCGGAAAAGTCCTCTGGCATATACTCCTATAGGTAGGATGGGAAGCGAAATGGAGTTGAGAAAAACGCTTTCCTGCCGGGGAGGAGGGGAAAGAAACTAAATGTTGCCCGTAACAATCCCTCTCCTGAAAGCCGAAGGGCACGCCCTCATGATCAAGGGTTTTACAAGCATTCGCCGGAGGGACCGGACGGGGGGGTTGGGGGAAAAAAAAATAGCACCCGAAGTTTCTTGACCGGGGAAAAAGGAACGGAGGGAACCAAATCCCTCCGGGACCAAAAGAGCCTGATGATGGGGCCGGAAGAAGAGTATAAACCACGAGAATACGTGTTGTTCCCCGCCATGGGAAAGATAGAATTGATGAACTTGGAAGGAAAACGAAAAACCTACATGAGAAGGGAAAAGGTGAAAGGACGGGGGGCAACCTCACATTGGGAAAAGCGACTTGGACCCGCCGTGTCTTTATGCCTCTCCGACGAGAGCGACGGGACGGGGTATGGCAGCAAGAAGACTAGCGTCAGACGCCAAAAGACTTCTCGAAAAAAACCGGAACCCGTCGGGAAGGAAAAACATCCCTCGACTAAAGTCTGCCTCAGGGAAGTTGGGGGCAAGGGATCCAAGGACGAGTCTGCAAAAGACTACTTCCTACCCGGGGGAAACGGCAAAATCATCCAAAAGGAGCAAATCACATGCAGAAAAGGGGACAAGGAGAACCAAGCAATAATCGAGAGGTCCCTAATAATTTCCCAGTAAGCCGTCCGTGGAGGGCGGAAGGTATCCTCAGTGCAATCGGCGCAACGCATGACCGTTGGGAGGATTTTGTGTACGAGCGCGGATCAGCTAGCCGATCGGTCTCAAACCACAAGATAGACCAGAAAATGCCCGATGACTTTGTCTGGAAAGGGGACCGTCAAAGACTGGGTCAGGGGTGGAGAGATTAATCGCTAAGTTCACTATGTCTACTTCCAGGAAAAAGAATCCTGAGTCCCTAAAAAGAACCCGTGCGCGGCCAGCCCTGTCTGCATTTATGGTGCAAAGAAACTCACCCCCTTCAGGTTCCTGACGGAGGCCAGCCGACCTAATTGAAATTTCCGGTGGCTCTTGAGGGGGGAACCGTCCTATTCCGCAACTGGGAAGGGGACGGAGACTAAGGGAAGTCGTCATTCTTCTATTTCCGCAACAACTTTCAGAGACATTGGGAGAACACGACGATCTCGAAGGAGGAGTCCGTAGAAAAAGAAAACCTCTACAATTCCACAGGGTACTGACTGGAAGAAAAACATGGGAGGTGGCCTGAACTTGGGGGGGAGATCAAAGTTTTGCAGCGAGGAGCGAGCGGATAAGGAGTCGGGGCAGGGTAAAAAAAAAAGGAAAGATACAGAAAATAAAACACAAACTGAGTAGGGGAAAAAAAAATATGTATATCAATGTTAACTCCTCTAAACGTAAATAGGCCCGACGGATAAGCCTCCTGGAAACACCTTATCCCAAAAGCCAAAGAACACCGAAAACATGGAAGCGCTACTTCCAGAAAGGGGGACAGGTTCCAGAATTGAAGGGAATCGAGATCGAATGGTAGTTTCCCCTTCTACCACTGGGGGCAGGGATGAAAAACTCAGGTATCAACCCAGGACGGCAAATATCGGTGCTTCCCCTGAACGTGGAAAAAGTGAAGGGCGTACCATCACCAGAAGGGAAAACAAAATCAATGAGGAGGTGGGCGGAAGACGGGTAAGCAAAAACGAAACCTGTCTCTTTCAGTGCACCGAAAGAGAAGGGCTCTAACTCTGGCATTGCGGGAAAAAAGGTCACACTCTTAGTCAGGGTTACCAAAATAACGTTTGGAGACATAAAACCTTAAAGAGGAGAGGACAGAATCGAAAGACTCCTCCGGAGGAACTGAAAAGAACAAGTTGCCATCGTACGGGAGAGGGGCGAGATTTACAAGCGGGGACTCACTCGGACCGGCGCGTAAAAAAATCATACACACTATCTGGAGAGTCAACCACCCTAGAAACTAAGAATTCCTTCTTGCGCTCTCCGAGCCAGGTTGTCGGCAAGGGACAGGCACTCGAACGGGCTAAACAACGGACAAAGCTCCTGGATTCTTTTTCTTACCCCGGGGGAAAAAAAAATCTAGCGTCAGGGTTAAAGTTCGATTTTCCCGTCCCACTGAGACGATTTCCCAATCTCGGAGGGGAGAAACACAGGGGAATACTATGACACTTCGGCCGCGGATTGGATCTTAAAGCCGTGTGAAGTGTCGAGGAAGTCCGGCCGTAAGGGAAGGGCTGAGAGAGGGACCAAACCGGCAGCTTCTGCATTGCCGAAGGCCTCCGCGGCTCTATCAAGTCGACGAGGAGAGGAAACACTCCTTCACAGATGGCGAAAAAAAAAGCGGAAAAAAATGCTCTCCCACTGGGAAAAGAAAACTTCAGAGGGTCGCAGCTAGAAAATCGTGCACACCACAAGGAGCTGCTGGGTACGTCAAACTCCACTCCTACTTCCGGAGATCTGGAACGTTGAGCCAATGAGCTACCTAGAAGGAGCGCGGTCCAGAGGATAATTCTTCGTGGCTATAGGAAGAGAAAACTTACTAAGAATCGGTCATGAAATTTGTGGAAAGAAAACGATTTGCCAAAACAGAGATTCCTAAAAAGTTCCCCACGTTATAGGAGCGTCAACGGGAGAAGGAAAGGCTCGAAAAAAAGAGGGGCTTAGTTCGGCTCAGTGTCCTTCCCGCCCGCAGGTAAGGATTATCAGGGTAACGAAGATCCTCCTTAACTAAAAGGGAGGGTCTACTCTCTAAAACCTTTCCACGGCAGATATACCAGACGCTGGGGGTCTTTCCGAGGGATCAGTGGGGAAGCCGGAACGCTCCCAGCCTGGTCGTCTAAAAAAGGAGACTAACACCTTTTCGTCCAGGGTTCTGCAGCACGTTACCGGGGGGGGAGCAAGACGAAAATCTCCGCCCTTCCGGCAGAAGGGGAAACGGACAGGTGGGAAGACAAGGCGGGGGGGGAAACTCCACATTTCGAAAAACTTTTCCCTCTCACCCTACGCAGGGTAGAAGATAGCCGAAAGCAAGGGCGTCCCCCAGCCTCAATAAGGGTGCAGGAGGGCCCCAGGGGAGCGGGTAACTCCTGGAGTCGCGAAAGGGGAGCTCCGGCCAGATACATGAATGACTGGGGATCCCGGCAACCGAGTCCAGCGCCCATGAGTAGGAGGGTCTCTACGAAAGGATAGAAGAGCCCGGGGGGGGGGAGAGGAATCCCTGCCCAATCGGAAAAGTGTCGAGGGCTTGAACGAGGTGAAAACTTAAGTAGAGCGTAAGCAAAAGGAGAGGGTACAGGAGGGACTTTCGGACAGTCTTTCGGAGGCGGTCCTAAGAAAGGACAATCCTTTTTAGATACAGCATGAAAAGGGGATCCGTCGAAATGCAAGTATACGAGCTGGACCATATGGGAAGGTT
>Ga0179593_1489008_pt1 | contig 27735 bp, 27 predicted proteins | sample CZODoug2_1_08_16_FD_185931 | JGI IMG/M metagenome (GOLD analysis project Ga0179593, IMG submission 185931) | Vadose zone soil fungal communities from Angelo Coast Range Reserve, California, USA - CZODoug2_1_08_16fungal (PacBio error correction) | ecosystem: Environmental > Terrestrial > Soil >...
TGACGAGTATTGTACCCTCAGGGGGGGGTTGTCCTAGTTCTGATCCAATTCTAAAGCCTTTTTTACTACCTTCAGTCCGTCTGAGGGCTTGGGAATGGAATCAGTACTGTCTGACGACCAGGATCCCAGCTGAATGGGGAAACTGGATAGTTCAAAGGGGGGGATGGCCTGAAAAGAGAAAGGGCGGGGGCTTGCAACGGCCAGTGTTGGGTGGGGACTTATCGAGAGGGGCCTTGCAAAAGAAAGGGAGAGTGGCCGCCAATTATAAAACGGTTAAGGGGGGGTGGCGGTTGGTACACGGGTGATCATGAATGAAGGGGGAAGAAAAGTTCTCACATGATTTTTTTCATCAGTGCACAAAAAGAGAAATCGGAGGAGGGCCGCAGGAGAAGGCCGCGGTCCCAGTTTGACCGCAAAGCCGGAGGCCTCCCCATGGCGGGGGTCGGAGGAGAGAGAAGGGATCAAAGAACGTCTTATTGCCAGAAGAGGAGAGGGTAACCCGGAATTCCTTCTTCGATCGCCTTTGGAAAACGACCTGCGGTCGGATTCGGCGAGCAATTGCAAAATGTGGCTTGCTGTTAAGAGGGAGAGATAGAAAACACACAACGTATGGGATTAAAAGGAAAGAAGGAGAAGAGTCAAGCAACAGCAAGGTCAGGTTCGATGCCAGGCCTGCGCCAAACTGTTCTCAAGGGGGGGTCACAGCTATCGGAATTCTGGGCCGATTCTCTGCTTTTAGCACGAAAAGGGAACTTAGCATCCACAACCTCTACGGGTTCAAGTCGGGAATCAGGGCGGGGGGATGAGAATTATGTCGAGGAACCGCAAACTTTCGCAAGGAAGGGATCTTCAGACGCCTAATGGGTCTTTTCAAGGGGGAAAAAGCAAGGGGCAGGGGGCCCTGGTCTCGCCTGAACCGATCAAAGCCGACAAACATGCGGAAGGAAACTCGAGATCAAAGTAATATTTGGCGGGGGAAACGAGAAAAGGCGGGGGCACGGCTCCGTATCCAGAATGGCGCAAGAAAGGAGACGGGGAAGGACTCGGTCGCATATTGGGGAAAGGCCACGGCGCTCCAGGCGTCGCAGGGGATATAAAAAGGTTGGGGGCGGCAGACTTCACTTAATTAAAAGAAAGATTACAGTGTACCGAGATTGTTGAGCCCTCTTCCTTCGTCGTAAAAGGAACTGAACTCCCTATATCCATAAGTCCCAATCCGAAAAGGGAGGCAAAATTGTTTAAAAAAAGAGGGAAGAAAGGAGGGAACCGTTCCCTTTCTTACATTCTAAGACAGATCGGAAGAGGACCCAAAATCGCAACCAATCAAGGCTCTCGTAAGCTGGTATTCTGGAAGAATGAGGCTCGGATCGTGGTGGCCGTCTCCAAGTGACTCGCCGGATAGCGTTAAGGTCGTATTGACAGGGAGGAACGAGGCGGAAACCGCCTCTTCATAAAGAGGAGTACAGTCGGACTCCAAATGCTTCGGAGGAGGGAAGCGGGATCAAGGGCTGCGCCGATGTCGAGGGAAGCCTCGGGGAAAATGGGTGGTCATCATACTGGGGGGGAAGGAAAAAAAGGAGCATCGTCGCCGAATTCACGATACGATGAAAAGTGAAAGCCCTCGAAGCTCCAGGGGGACAAGAGATGAGCGCGCTCACATTGGGTGGGTTGGTCACCAAGTCATCTGCAGATTCAAAAGGGAAGGAGGGAGGAAAGCCAATTCCACGGAGATGGAGAAGATCATAGGAAAGAGGCAACCTCGGGTCTCCGCAGGTCGGCAAGTACGGGGCCTCCGAGGGGTTCATGAACACGTAAAGATCTCAAATCTCAATTGAATGGATCCACCGACGCCGGAATTCATTAGAGCTTGTCAAAAGCTATTAGCACCTACAACAGCTGAAGGTTTAGGATAAGGAGGGGACAGGGCAAAAAGAGACGTCTTTTTAAACAGTCACTAAAGGAGGAGAGCCAAAAGAACCTATTGTCTGAGTCGGGGGGGCTTCACTGGGAAGTAAAGTGGGGGAAACTTCGGGAATAAAGGAGAGAAAATCTACCCATCTATGGAGTAAAGGGGCGTTTCAAAAGGAGCGTCCTGTGAAAAGCTCGGGGGGGGAGGGGACAGCGGCAGTCTGGCTATAGATTACGAAATTAAAGCGATGGAAGAAAGAGAGAGGCCCAGCTGCTCAGGAAAATGAAAAGAAGATAGGTACATTTGTTATAAGAGAAGATAGGCGTGAACGACGGCCTACGGAATTCGCAAGGAGTCACAACGGAAGAAGCAAACCAAAGACTTTAAAAAAAAAAAAAAGGCAAAGACTCGGGCCGCAAGCTTCACATCAAAAAAAGACTAATACCTGGCGAAGGGGCTGAGGAGAGCCGACATTCGAATCACCTCTAAAAAGCCAAGGGCATCAAATTATGAGAGTTGAAAAAAGCGTCGAAGATAAGGGGAAAGGGGCGTAAAGGACCGTCCGGGACAATTACCTCAGTCAGTCACGTCGTGAGGGATGGTGGCAGCATGTAGAGGAAGAAGTGGAGACACCGCCGGCAACACGGAAGCGCCGTGGAGGGAAGGGGTCATTCAAGAGGAGAAAAAAAAAAACAACCAACAAGGAGAGGAAAAAAGAGGAAAGGCGGGGAATGGGTGAAATTACCGCCTTCTAACACTCTAGTGGGGCAGCCGGTTACCGAAGCGGGGACTAATTAACCAAGAAAAAACACGACCGCCTGATTTCGGCAGTCAAGGAGTCGGCCTATAGCAAGAGGGGGGACCTTAGGCTCACGCTTCAGGTTTAGGAAAGAGAACATGTCACTGTAAAAGGAATCGTCGCCGAAGCGCTGTCGGTCCCCCAGGGACTTAGTACAGCGAAGTAGGGTTGCTCAGGAGAGCCGGATAGAGGGGAAAGAATTCACGGGGTTGAAATCTGGGTTTTTTTGACAGGAGGGGGGCCGGGGGACTCCGTTCTTTCAAACTCTCAAGGATCTAGCATGAAGGGGTCAGATTGTCCATGGAGGGGCAAGAAATTTCCGAGAAACGGAAAAAGGGAAGGCAGGCGTCTGGCGAACGGTACAAAGGTCATCCAGGTCAAAAAAGGTTTGAAGGAAAGGAGGGTAAGGGCTTCTTTTGAAATCCTTCTACGGCAAGGTAGAGTTAGGGAAGGCCCCGGACCAAGTCGAGTCCGTTGGAGGAGGAGATCAGGGGGGAGAGAAAGGGCCGCCCCAAAGAGAGGGTTAGAGAAGCATACTGGGCTATGCAGCTTTGAAAAAGCGGAGCGTTCGGCCCGAAGGAGGAAAAAAATCTTAGGGGGGGGGGGGGAGGCCGATCAGAACACGGAAAGCGGCGGGCTTTGGAGGGAGAGGAACTTAGAGTGAACAGCTTTTGGCGATGGAAAAGAACCTGAGGGTGGGGATGCACCAATTAAAAAGGGTTAGAGCGGATGAGTCTTGACCGGGGAGGTAAAAGATGGGGCTAAAATCTCTTCATATCCAGCAGTGGCCTTTGAAGGCCTCGAGGGGTCAGACTTCATTATAGGGGGCCACACTGGGGAGGGCATCTGGGCGGGCTTCACGAGCCGGAAAAGTGAATAGTAGGGAACGTCGGAGACGGAAAAGATTAAGTCCTCGCCATTAATGAAAAGGACAACGAAAGGGGGAAAAAGGTCAAGCAGTCACCAGCGAATGAGCACGCGGAAGTCCATGAAACAGAATTTGGGGCGAAAAGAATCGGGCGGCCTGTTCCGGGAGCCGGCAGCAAAAAGGGAAACGGGGAGAGGCGGCGCGTCCAAGGAGCTGCAAAAAAGAAAGCGCCGAAAAGGGGAAGGAACAGGAACCGCGACGCGGAGCCGGTCAGGGGGGAAAAAGGTGACTTTCTACGAATTCAGGCTTAGAGGGTAAGGAAACGATGACAAGATTGTACTCGGGGGAATGCCTATTTCGATGGGGGCGAAAGAATGAAGGGAGCTCATTCTCGGGGTGTGGGAAAAAAACAGTGTCGACCTGAGGGTCAACAGAGAGGCGGGATGGCCTTCATATACAGGTAAGTCAGATAGGAACTGCACGATGAGACAAGGAAGAGGAAAAAAAATTTGAAAGCTACCTCTTTGCGCACGTCGAGAAGAAAAAGAGGGATCTTGCCAGGTTCTGAAATACGAGGACGGAGGCCGTCCAATGCGTTCTAAAACGTTTAGAAGGAAGGGGAGCTCGGAGAAGGCTGGGGGAAAAATGTGATGGCGGTATTGGAGCTCGGTTAGGGGGATCAGGCGATAAAGGAGCAGGAGGAAATCCCCGGTGCTTTTCAGCCCAATGAAAGGTCGTAGGATTACGGCAAATGAAGAGTTTTCCCGTCGCCCAGCAGCTTGGGGTCGGGGCCTCCCCACCTTGACATTTGTCGAAGGATGTGGGGAGATGAGGTCAGCTTGATAGAGAGGAAGAAAAGAACTGCTGCAAGGACGTCCCAAGGGTGGCGACCAGTGCGCTTGTACCTGACTAAAGCAAGGGGAAAGGGCTGGATCGGTTTGTACGAGAGAAAAAAAAAAGGAGGAGGAAAAAGAGAGAGAATCAATAACATAAGAAACAGGAAAATCTCGCCGAGACCAGCTCAATGTCGGGGAAAAGATGCAGACTTAATCGGGGGAGGGGTAGAACGGACGATCCCTCTACAACTCGACCAATGTCCAAGTTGTGGAGGCGCCTCCGGCTACTCTGGAGAAAAAGGGGAACCGTATGAATCATCGACTGGAAAGGGGAAAAACGAACTGGAAGGCTTCGTTCCATGAAACTCACCCAGGATGTTCGGAGGAGAGAATGAAAGATAACCCGATCCTCACACTAAGCTTGAAAGGGAGAAGAAATATCAGTTAAGCCGGCAAACGAGAACAGGGGGACGGAGATCCTTCCTCAGAAAAAAGGGCGTCAGAAAGGGTGGCGGACAAGAGTATATCCATCACCGTAACGGAAAACTCTCAAGGAAGAAAAGAATATCAGACCTGGGTCAAAAAGAAGGCCTGTTACAGAAGGGCAAGGCGGAAGGAGTTCGGAGACAACGATCCAGAAGCTCTCCAGGGGGACATGCCCACCGTTGGTACATAGGCAACAAAGGCGGCCAGGAAAAGGCATTTAGAAAGAGAACAAATCGACTAGGAGACCCACCAAGACTCAGACCCGTCTCCTCGGATTTCCGGGCCCGCGTCCGCGTGGCCTTCCAACAGGGAAAGCCCTGAGGGTGTCCCGGATTCAGCTGGAAGGGACTCCGCGGAAAAGCCGCCCTATTCGATCCAAGGAAGTAACTCCTCCCTCCAACTCCTTTCAAGGGAAGAGAAAAGGGGAGGGCGGGCTTACCAAGGCGAGGGTGAACGGGCGAAGGGCGTTTCCTCATTACCTGGAAAGGGAAGCCGTTTTTCACACGATGTACGGGGGAGGAAGAGGGCGAACGGTAGAGGGAGGCGCTCACAGTGGGATAAAGGAGAAAAAGGGAGATGCTGCACCAGTAGGGAAAGGAACTAAAGTCAATAAAAAAGGGGGGAGATCAGGAGCTCAGCGAAAACTCGGAGTAAGGCCGGCGTAAAGAATTCATAAAGGCATTAACAAAGTGGTGCATCAGAACAGAGACAGGAGCCCGGAAAAGAAAAGCGGAAATCAGCTACTAAAAGCCGCCAAAAGGTGCGAGGCTCATAGACGTTGTCACAGGAGACGAGGCCTACCGCACACCAAAGTTTAGGAACTTCGGAGGTCAAAAATACGCCCGGAAAGCGCTAAAAGAAAAGCCCCGAGCGCTGGGGGAGGCACTGGCTCGAGAAAGAGGTCAACGGCCTCGAAAGAGGTGGGAGGGCCACTTCCGAGGGACACTGTCTACACTGCGTGCCAAAAAAATACAAGGACGTCGTCTGTGAACAGCTCGTCAAGGCCGCTCTGGAGAGAAAACTTCGCAACGCAAAACCACGAAAGGCTGACGGTCGCCTTCCCTAAGCGAAATCGCGGAAAAAGAAATGGGACCTTGTAAGCGATAGAGGGGCTTTGCACCTTCAGGAAAAAAACAAAAGTGAGAACTAGAACCAAAGCACTATTAAGCGATCGCTGAGGAAAAGATCACAAAAGGAAAAAGGAAATACCGTCGAGTGTCAGATCGTACTCTCCGGATACTCCTAGTTAGCAAAGTGAATTACAGAATAAATGCCAAAGAGTGTAAAACACGGTGCGAGGAGAATGGCCTTCGCGAAAAGTAATGAAGGACGCTAGTAACGTGCAGCGGGGAGTGGCGGGTCGATATCGAATCTCTTCGAGGCAACGGGCGGCCACTAGATCCTCTCGTGGGGGAAGATTTCCGGAAAGAGGGGAGATCTCTGAAAAACCAGGAGAGGGAGATGGGGAGTATTTAACTTGACCGCCGGAACTCAAGCGCGGGCGAAGGGTGAACTCCGCAGCGATCTTCTCTCCCGGGAAAAAAGGAACCAACAAAAAAGACCCAGAGCCCGAGTATTCCGGAACGGATCACCTGGCTTCTATTAAGACCAAGCGATCCGGCGCAAGATTGAAGGTTGACTCAGAAATTTTATATGTCAAAAGGGGAGAAAATCGCGTAAACCGAGCGCTGTCGAGGGCCTCGCACGTATTCAGGCTGTCCATGTGTCCCGTTGTCTGGAAGAGCCGGGAGACTTTGGTGGATAGTAGGGGGGTTGGTTTGTTACAGAGGTGCTCAGTGACGGAAAACGCCAGATTTCACCCCGATCTGCTTTACGACAATAAAGGAGGTGTCCTGCTCCTCGAGCAGACGGCCGAGCAAGGGACGTAGGGGAAGGAGGAGGGCGAAACTCTTCATATCCGGAAGGCAGCACGTAGAAGTTCAAGAGTCATTGTATTGCTTGTGGGTTGAACGCGTTACGAAAAAAAAAAAAAAAAAAAAAAAAAAAAAAAAAAAAAGAAACAAAAAAGAAAAAAAAAAAAAAAAGGAAAAAAAAAAAAGTTGTTTAGAAAGAGAAAGGGACATTGGGGGCGAGCCACGGTCGAGGGGAAGAGGTAACGGGGTCTGCGTAGCGCGACTCAGTTGGGGAGCCCCCATCTCTACCATAGGTGGGCGGGCTTGCGAACAGAAAGGAAAAAGGGGGGGACCAACGCGTCTGGCCTTTCAAATAAAAAGAGTAGGAGCGTTTGGTGGGGTTATGCCGATCAATCGGGAAAGGGCTAAAAAGGTCTAGCGGCGGGGTCGGGGGAAAAAAAACTGTTGAACTGACTATTGCGCTGTTCAAAACGATGAGGTGGGTTTAGGCACCCTTCAGAGGCAGGGTCTGGGGGGAGCAAAGGAATGGTCGCTAGCATCTGAGAGCAATAAAAGCAAAAGACCTGGCGGGAGCCTGATTACGGACAGCAAGCCAGGGCTCCAAGAGAATCCACGCGGGAGGAAGGATCTCTGGAAAAGAGAAAGGCGGCGCATCTTCAACCTTGCGTGTGGGGGAAAAGGAATACCAGCCTGAGCTTTTAGTAATGATACAACAAAGTTGCGAAGACGTTCCACCCCCTCTAATCTGACGCAAGACAGACTGGCCAGACATAGACAGTGGAGACGTTCGCGGCGAGGAAGGAAGCGGGGTTTCCGCTTAGAAGGAGAGGGAAAAGAAGGACAACGACGGAAGGGCGGTCCCTGTGAGCGCCACGCGACGCGCAGAGCATGCGGTGAGGACTTACCTCGTGCCGGTTCATGGGGAAGGGTGGGGGTTGGGCTGGAGCGCATTTCTTAGAATGGGGAGAACCGTTTTTGCCTCGGGGTACACACGCGGGGGAGGCCTATTGGGGAAGGGCGGCAGATCGGGAGTCCCAGATTAAATAAGGGTTACACAGGGAAGCGGTCGATCCGTGTCGGATGAGAGTACGGTCTTGACGAGTATCCACATCGTTAGGAACAGAGGAAACGAGATTCCGGATTTTGATGGCCTCTACCTCTTGGAAAAAAGAAGTCAGCCGGAGGCAACATTGTTCGATCGATAGGGGAAAAGTTCAGGGGGCTCTTTTGCCGATTCCAGGGTGATGACACATAAGTCGGGAGTATGTGGCTCGGGGGGGAAGGGAAAGGAGCGAAGGATCCCGGGTGCATGGGGAGGGCAACCTGCTCACGTTCTCCCTGCCCCGGGACGAAGGTAGGGGGAAAGGACATCACTTCGCAACGAATCGGAGGGGGGGCTGCTCCAAAACGGGGGGGGAAGGACGAGGATGGGCTACGGATCGTAGTCTGACCATACGATCGTAACTAACGAAAGTCCGGAAGGGGGGGGCAACGGGGGTGGGGCGACCAGTGCGTCTTGGGCGCATTCGGCCGAAAAAGCATTTGACCGAAGCATGTTATGACGATCTCAATCAACAAAGGAGGGGAAAAGGAGATCCGTCAATACGTAAACGCACGGTCAATGGGAAGAGGGGACAAGGGAATAGGAACGCACTTGTCGCACCGGTTCAAACATCCGGTTTACATCGTCTGGGGACAAATCAGTATCCTACTGCTACCCGACAATGTCAAAGGGGGGGGCGCCGGGAGCTAGAAGCTATGGGAAGAAAAGGGAAAAGCTTTCTAATTCGAGGGCCATGTGATCTTCAAACAGTCGTGCAAGAATTAAAAGGGGCACAAAGGATCACGGCCGAAGCCGGTAGGAATGAGTAACCCTACCTACTACGAAGCTGCAGGGGCTCATCGGATATCAAAGGGAGAACCAGACTGCATTGGGGCAACTGCCTCCGTCCTCAGTGAAAATCAATCTGGTAGACCTGCCGAAGAGGAGAACAGAGAAATCAACCCGGAGATCCAGGCAGCATCGGGTGCAAGCAGAAAACTGGGCGAATACCGGAAGCCATCAAGGAACGAAAGGGCGATACGCTGCAGAACTGGATATCCAGATAGCAAAGATCCATAAATAGTCATTCCGGATAAGAGGGGACAAACCGGAGGCCCTGCAGGGCGCAATTCGGCTAGAGAGGACGCCAAAAGAGCGAAAAGGACCTGCCATCAAGCTGAAGGGGATGACCGTCGGTCCGGACCTCGGAATAAGTCGTTGTCCGCGAGGAGGAGAAGGAGAACTGTATGGCCTTCCGGCTTATTTGGGAAGAGCTTCTGACCCGGAACAGCTCGCCTTCTATCAAGGGGGAACGCTTAAAGGAAGATCCGCAATGCTTCGAGGGGAAAAAAGCCGTGCGGTCAGCGCCTCGAGTCAACGGCATCTTAAAGTCTTTGGGAAAGAGGGGGTTGGGTAAGGCTGGCGAGCGTAAAAGAGACAGGGACCGGCTACGATGCACGGTGGAGGGTCCCCCCAGACTGGATCAGGGACCCCAGGGGGAGCGGCTCACATGGGTTTATAAATATTTGAGCTCCCGGGACGGTGAGGGGGAACGATGGGCGGACCTGGGCACAATTCCCTCTTTAGGGAAAGAACTGGGTTAAGTGGTGGGTCTCAACCTCGGTCCTTCCGGCCCGGTCGTTCCTAACATCAATAATTCCTGTCCGTGAGAGAAAGACATTGAGTCAGAAAAAGCTTCAAGGGAGGGCAAACCCACCTCCGCCTCTCTCATTGCAAGGAAAAGATCTGATCTTAAGAAAAAAGACCTCTGATGGAATCCTTCGACCGAGGGAGATCGAGAGACGGCTTCTCGCCACCTCACTATGAGGAAGGGAGGGGGTCTGCCAACTGGAAAAGCCCTCTACAAACACCTCTACGCCGCAACGTCCTCGACGAGAAACGAAGGAAAAAAGGCTAAGACAGGACTATGTTCGAAAGGCTTCAAAAGTACCAGCACAAAGGGAGGGACCTGGTAACAAACGCGCGGGTGAATTAGAGAGCGTCGACGACCGCCTCAAGAGGGAACGGCTTCAATCGGAAAAAAAAAGCAAGCGGACAGCCGAAGATGGGATGAGGTAGAATGAGGGTGACAAGCAGGCACGTTCCGACAGCGCGCACGCTGTCAACACACAGAGGGAGCTATTACGCGCCTCGTCCGGCAGCGGAAAGGGAAAGGAAAAAAAGAGAGTGGAGAGGGGGGGCCAGGATCGCACAAAAAGCGCAGACTCCCTATCACATTGCACGAGAAATGCGAGGGAAAGGAATGACTAAGGAGAAGTCATCGCTTCAGTCAGTCTCGAATACCAAATGCGAACATACCTTCATGTCGGGGGGGAGCAGCGAGATCGTATCTCTGTGCGGAGGCCTGCCTAAGGAACCAGATCCGCGCGTGTAGTTAAGAAATTAGGTAAATGGAGAGTCGATAAAAAAGGAGATGGAGAATAAAGAATCTCTAAGTTAAATGACTGATTAGAAGATTTCCGGCCTGGCCTGAGACTGGACTCGCCCTTCCAAAAAAAGGAAAGCTTATGCATCTGACCAATTGCCCGGAGGGTCAAACGAAACTTCTCCTTCGCTTCATGTTTAAACTCCGCGCTTTATCGAAACTGTAAATCGGCTTCCCCCAACGGAGCTTCTGGGGGTATTTTCAAGAGCCGGCAGAGGGAAAAGGTATGCACTGGCCATTGCACGGAGGAGAGGCAGGCTTAAATTCTTTTTTGTGATAGGAGACGAACGGGGGAAGCGGCGCATGGACGTGGGTCCTAGGGAAGGGGAAGGGGGGATGTCAAAAGACTATAGGCTGAGGATAACTCCGGCCTGTCCAAAGCTCCGCCAGACCGAAGGACCGGAGCCCTTGTTAGGGCGGGACGTGCAGAATATCAAGACAGGTCGCAGCTTTTCAAGAAAGTGTCAGTGGGTAGAGGGGACTTGTTGAAGGGAAAAAGAGTCACCTGGTACGGGCATTGCAAGAGGATTAAGGCGTGGAGGAGGAGTAAGAGAATGTAGAGCCATGCCGCCCAAAGAAGAGGCCATATAGAGGGCGAGCCCGCGTAGATGCGGTTTCAAGCAGAACTGGGAGAATCTTCCACTTCTGTCGGTTTAGGGGTAGGAAGAAATAGGATGAGCGGCGTCAGGGACTGCGGGTGAGGGGAACGCTGAGCTTTTCTATGGAAAGAACGGGCGTGCTGGGCACCACGCGTCAGATTCGTGACGAAGACGGCTTGGAAAGGGGAATAAAAAACGGTTGCCGCCTAATATCTTCCATATCCATCGGGACTTTGGGGGCTGTTCCTTCAGGGCGGTGGAAAGGCGGAGCGAAGGGCTTATCCACACTGTGAGAGCTCGGACGGGGCGTAAGCCTGCGGGAATCTCAAGGGAAATGAGTGAGGGCGAGCCTCTCTTGTCCGGCCTGCCAGGGAGACAACGCACTGAAAAATCATAAGTAAGAGAACGAGTCGATGCTCAGCAAAGAGCGCTGAAGAAAGCCATTCAGGAGAAGCAGGGATGCGAGAAGGTACGCGGTAAAGAAAGGAGTCCTGGGTCCCGGGGGAGAAGCAGCAGAACTACTCCGGCAACGTGTATCGGCAGCGCTTCGAGAAGGCAAAGAAAGAGCGCCAGCGCGGGATGCCTCCCAAAAGAGGAAGCGTGCCGGTCATGGGTGGAGGGGACCCTTTCTATCGAATCTTTTCTTAGAAGAAATGTCAAAATGTCCGTGGGGGGGGGGTCACTATGGGGACCCTCGGTGAAGGGGAAAAATATGTCGTGGTCAGTTAGAGGACGAGGATCCTTTGGTGGACGAAAGAAGAAACGACCTTGTCCACAGCTCCCTGGATGGCCTTAAGGACGGGAAAATCCGGATGATTATGGATCCCTGCAAAAGGAGCTCCTGTAAGGAAGGGGGGAATGGAACTACCGACTTGGCCGCCCTCGTCTAGGGCGACCACGATTGCCGTGCCCAGTTTTCTGATCTGGAGCGGATGCCGTCAAAGAGGGAGGGAAAGTGGGCCGCAAAGATGCAAGGTGATCGAGGGGGAGGCAAAATGTGGTTAGGCTCTTTGAGAGGTTCCAGAGGCGGAGGCCCTTGAGCCCCGGGGGGGGGGAGGGTTGCAGACACCTTTCACGAAATGCTCACGGAGAGAAAGATACCTAAAAAAGGGGGGGAGAAATCCTGCGGGTTCCCGTTTCGCACAGAGAGGAGGAGCCCCACCTTTAATGGTCGGCGCGATTGTAGGAAAAGTCGGAGGCCAAGGGCGTAAATACAAACAGGGTGGCGAATCGCCTTTGCACAAGGAGATGCGTGAGACAATGCGGAGCGCGCACGAGGCCAATTTGACCTTCTGTTGAGAAATGTTAGAGGATCAAAAAAACGGGTAGATGGGGGGAAAATATTCGGTAGGGCAGAGAAAAAAAAAAGGGACAGGCGTGCTCGAACCTCAATGCGCAGGGACGCAAAAGTGAAAAGGCGATCGCGCCGAGGACCCCGGAGTTAAGAGAGGCGTTAGAAGACGACGATCCCGTATCGAAAGAGAGAAAAAGGGAAAAAGGGGGAGTCCGCGCAAGGGATGCGCTCTGAGGGGCGAAACTTTACCGCAGGCTTTCTCATCTTCGGGGGGAAAGGAAGGGGATTCAAACGTGAGCCGGGCTTCCAATTGAGGAAAAAGGAAAAGTTCAATGAGAAGGGAATCGCGATCTAACAAGCCTACAGAAACCACGAACCTGCACTGCTCGAAGAAAGAGACGGGGGGGATAAAAAGCCTAACGGCATTGTCAAGCCAGAGTAAGAGGAATAAAAACAAAATCAAAGCGTCCTTCTACTCGAACAAGGTAGGTCCGGAATCCTGCTCGAATCGTTGCAGGGATCCCTAAATGGTTGTTCAAATTACTTACTTCCAAGATAATTATCACTGGGGGGGGGGGAAAACGAGTCAACAAATTATAAGGGATCCCTAGATCCAGAATTCGCCTCAGCCATATTCCAATGATGGACAACACGGGCCTTCCCTGTGCGGAGAAAAGAATTCGCTAAAATGACCCACCCCAACGCAGCAATGACCCCGCCTCTGAGAGGAATTCGGAAGCTTGGCTCTTTCTCCGGGTGTACCTTCCCAGGTGATGCCTCCTAGACGGTCGTGGATTCTGTTTTAATCAGCTTCCTAGAAGGTCGGCATGCCGTCCTTCTCGATTCCACGGGAAGATAAAATCCAAATTCTTCTCACAAGGGTCAGGGATAAGGGCCGGCGGGGGGAAAAAAAGGATTCTATATGGAGATAGGGGTGTCATCATTTACAGTGCGAAGAAAAGAGCATTCTAAAGGACTCCGGGGAAAGATGGGGGGAATATTCACTCCAGAGCCGACCTAAAGGGATCGAGAACCTTTGGGTAGTGGGCTCACTTCCCTCTTCTTTCAACCCTTAGGACTGGAAAAGCCAAAGGCCATGGGGGCGGTCATAAGCACTCACCTCAGGGAATATTCAAGCCGCTTCCGACCGGCATTCACTAATAAATTGGGAAATCCTCCCATCTACAGGGTAGGACCTCAAGAAAGGAAAGCTTCGCTAAATCAAAAGCAGAACAGGCACAGCTCGCGCATGGACGTTGAAAGGCGTCTGTCCCTACAAGAAGGGCCTTCGTGGCCGAATGGGGTCGCCAGAAATGGGAAATCGGAGTGGAGGGGCTGAAAACGGCCGCCGAACGCTCGGCACTGGCCAGAAAGACATCCCCATCTTAAAGGGCCAGGGGTTGCCCCAGCCTACCGCAAGTAGGAAGGCTTTCAACGGACAGACCTAAAGGAGGGTGAAGCGCGGGGGGGACCTGAGAGGGGAATGCCCGGAGGGAAGGTCATCACCGACCGCCTCGAAGCGACGGGCTTCCTTGCTCGGAGAAGGGTCGCGGATGGAAAAGGGGATGTGTAGAGGTATAGGGATTCAAGCGAGGGGAGGTTACTCTTCCTCACCGAAGAAATTGCTCAAGGGTCAGGAACACAAGGGCTATCACTAATGCCCACCAAAGCGCTCGCCTGCTCAAGAGCACCAGGAATGGGGGTGGCGATTTGAAAATTATCTAAAATAAGGAAGAGCGTCCGGGAGTGAGACCACAAGGTTGGCATTCACTAAATGCTGCGCCAAGTCGAAATTCTAATCAAATCGGGGTCGCGGAAGATGCAAGCGAGCAGATTGGAGCGGGGCTCTGGCGAAGCTCTCGAGGCGATGGAGGGCCCCCTCTCTACTCTGCTTTCATTGAAAAACAAGAGCGGCTCTCTCAAACACCACCACTAGGGAGGAAAAAAGATACAGGGGAAAGAGGAACTTTACTTCCTCGGGACTTAAGGTCCTGCCTTGTCCGCCGAATCTAAGAAAGGGCGTCACCAGCTCCCACAAGAATGACATGGTGAAGAGGGGGACTGGGGTTCGATCATCTCAAGATCTATGGGGCTTCAGCTTTCAGGTTTAAACTCCTGCCTCATTTATAGGTGGGGGAGTAGTCGGCAGTAATTGATAGGAGAGAGGACTCCCCATCCACGGTATTTCGGCTGGCCATGGGTCCGGGGGGGGGAATGGAATAGCCAAAAAAAAATAAGAGTTGGTTGGGGATTTTACTAAAGTTTGGTAAATGAGGGGATGGACCGGTGGGCCGGGGGGAAACGCGAGTTGAATCGATCTGATCATAAATGTGGAAAAAGAGGGACGGGGCTGAACCTCCGCGAACACGAGCCGAGCGACCCCCCGGAGAGGGAGAGGCTTTTCGAAGCATCAGAGAAGAATTCACGAACGCGGGAAAACTACTTTGTAGGGCTTGCAGGACGACTTACACATGGCCTTTCTCGGGAAGGGCGGGAAACTTACTTGTCGAGGCTGGGGGGAGAGCGGATGTCTAAGCCAGCCCGCCCCAGCGCGAAAGAAGAGGACGAGCCAGTCGAAGTCGCTTGGCCCCGCGTCTGCGAAGAAAAAAAGGTAAGCTTAAAAACTCGGGGCCGATCAGAGGAATGTTGGAATCTAAGAAGGGGAGGGGAGGCGGCGGGGTAGCGGTTAGGGAATTGATTGCGAGGAAAACCTGTCGATGGAAAGAAAAGGAAAAAGTAGTGACTTGAAGGGGGAACTGCTTTAGACCTTAAGTCCGGTTTTCGCTGGAGCCTCCATGTCACAAAAGAAGCATTCAGGGGTGGCTGTTCGAAGATTTGGAAATGGAGCGAACCATTGGCAAACGGGGAGCCCGCTATCTCGCAAATGGAAACGGCGTGGGGTCAAGGTGCCATTCGATAGTGAACGAGGAGGAGCGGATGTCCTGCTCTAAATTATTGGCTTCTCCCACTTTCAGGCCTGGATGGTGACCTCTATTCAAAAAGAAAGCCCTGCGAGGGGAAAGATATCCACCAGATTATTCTATTATAGACTTCCTGGGGGGGGGAATCCTTGTTCCGCGATCCGTCAACATCTGGTGACTACTCCGTGCAGTAAAAGAAAAGCGGCTGCTTCCATTGTTTGAGGGACCAAGGAAAAGACTATAAATCAGGACTAGTGCCTCCTTAACTCTTAGGTCCTTTCATTGTGGCTAAGGGGGGTTGAAGAAAGGCTATTGCTTTTCTGAAAGGTCAGCAGGGGGGGGGAAGGCCTGAAGGGGGGGACCCATAGGTGGAATTCCATGGCTTCGGGATCTCGTCTCCATATTTCTCCTTTGGAAACTACTATTACGAAAAAGGTAGGGTTCAATAAGGCTAATTGAATGGATTTGCCGGAGTAGCAGGGCTTTGACAAGGGAGAATGGATGGGGAAATCCTGCATGAGCGCCTGGGGATTTGGGCTCTACCTCGGGGTCTGCGTCTAAGGCGACCAAAGAAGGGGATCTAAGCCAGTTTTTGGAGGATCTGGAGGAAGGGTCCAAGAATCGTTGCCAAATATTCCCGGTGATCGAGGAATGTTTTCGTGGCAGGAGGTAGGAGGATAAAGACGAGGCACCAGACGCATTACCGGGACCGGGGAGGGGAAGCAGAATTGACAAGAATCCTCTGTCACGGACTGCATCCGAGATGAAAAAGACCTGGTTCCCGTTTCGCCAGCAATCGTGAAAAAAGAAAAGCAAGAGGAGGAAGACCAACTGGACAGAGCGAGTAGGATACGGTAGGCCGTATGGAGGGCGGCGGAGACCTGAATCAGGAGGGAGGAGAGAATTTTAGACATGGAGTTCTGGCGCATGCGTCAGCCGACGGAATGGTTATTGACGATTATCTCACCACAAACGGGGAGGGGGGAGGGAAGTCAATAAAAAAGCAAGGGTAAAAGGGAGGCTGGACGCGGACGCAAACGAAAGAGGCCTGGAAGGGGAGTTACGAATCACTCGGAGGGGCCCGTAGAATACCGAGGAACAATGAAAGGTGGGAGGCCATACGAAGGAAAAGCGGGGAGAAGGAAAAAATTCTTTCGCTCATAGGAGGGAACGGAGGGGAAGAAGAAAGTATGGATGAAAAGCCCGTGATCGCCCCTGCCGAAGATGATCGAAAAAAAAAACCTACAACCCGAAAAAGAACATTAGGGCCTCAAGCCGTATTTTGGGGACAACGAGCTAAACGGCAGGCGTCATAAGAAAAAACTGGGAAGGCCATAAATCTGGGCGCCTCAGCAGGGGCCATAATCCAGGAACGATACGGCTCTAGATCGTGCATGAATATGGAAAAAAGACTTACGAAGGCATCAAAGGAGATCGACAGCGTCCAGGTCGTCACAGGATAAGGAACCCTATGCCAGAGCTTCTCAAGAAAGAAATAGCAAGAGGTACAAGAAACAACACGGCGGCCAGCCAGGAAAGACAAGATTCCGGAAATAGGACCCAAAAGAAACAAGATAGCGTAAGCGCTGAAGGACGGCCTAATAGGGTCTGCAGGAGTAGGTCGCGTTTTCCCTCAAGACGCGCCGCCGAAGGGGAAAGCAAGGGGTGCCCGCTGGTGGAGAGGTGACTGGGAAGAGATTAACTGCCTATTCTTTAGGAAATCGGGTCCTCTCCTGCCTCCAAAGATGAGATCGAAAAGCGGCGTGCTTGCTCTGCGAGTGAATCGGTCTTGATGGGCAATGGTCATCATTACTGCGAAAGTATCTGCAGTCTCCTCCTTTGGAAGATTGGGGAGGAGCGAAAAGAACGAAATCAAGAAAAACCCAGGATATCGGCTTCAATCACAGGTTTGGGCGCTCTTGCAGTCTTGCGCAGAGAAGGAAACAGGTCCAAAGGCAGCTATGGGGAAGGACAATAGGAGACTCTCTTGCAGCGGGGGACGTCAATATCGCCAGAGATGAATTAGGGGGGGTGCATCATCCCCGAACATTTAGAATAGAAGCTGCGAAAGGGAAATCGACCCTCTCCAACTCCCCCGGCCGCTCATCATTAGACGTGTCCAAACCTTAATAGGAGATGGCGAAAGAAAAAAAGAAGGGCCTTCCGTTGCAACAGGTCTCGAAGAGTGTAAAAGGGGGAAAAAAGGAGCGCCATACCCTCACTATGGAGAAAGAATTTAAGAAGGGGTTCCAATCGAAGACTAGACAAGGCCTCTCCGAGAGATGGAGAAGGGCACTAAAGGTACTATTTCGGAGGCTTGAAAAGCCCTCCAATTAAGGGATCAACCACGACTTGACCTAGGCCTAAAAAAGGGATAGGGCCACTTCTCCCCCCGAAACACCACGGCTTCCTGTCGCACGGTGGAACAAAGAAAAGTCTCGCGGGGAAAGCAAAAGTGTATGGACATGGTCGAAAGAAGAAAGCAGGGCTTTCCCTCGCCTCACCGTCACAAATAAAAAAAAACAAAAAAAGGGGGCCGTAAAGACCCAAACAAAACTGGAAGTCAACAACAGGACCAGGCCTTAATACCGGGGAGAGGTGGCAAAAACCTAAAACAGCGATCGGAGAGAGGTTAGGACAAGGGGATTTCACAGAGGAGGGAAACACAAGCGTTGCTAATTAAAGGCAGAGGAGACGGCCGACCTCCATGGGACAATAAGCGTAAAAAAAAGCCAGGGGAGCTGTAAGCCTGGTCTAGAGAGGGGAGAGATTAAAAAAGGGGGAAAAAAGGAAATGAACACATCCTCCGACAGGGCGGTCCAAGTGGCATCGAGATAGGGAAAAAACTTAGGGAAAGAGATCGGGGGGGGGGTCAATGAGGGAAAGTACCCGCTCGGATGATCAGTGTGAGCAGGGGAATCCTCACTCGTACATAAACTCACTAACACAGCCGAATGAAGTGGTCAATCGGCCGGGTTCCCAAGGGGAACGGCACGCCGCGTTGCAGTCGTTAACTCCCCTCTTTGACCTGGTAATACGCGAAAGAACAGACGCGTCGGGAGATATGGGAAAACACGAAAAGGTAAGGCATTGACCATGGGGCTGGTGACTTGAAGAAGCGCAGATTTGGGGTTCAGTATCGAACTTTTGGGGGGAAGAGAAAAAGGGGAAGGTAAAGGAAACAGCCTGGTCTTGGAAAATCGTAAGGAAAAGATAACAGGTCCGTACCATCTGAGGATAACCTCCGGATTCAGACGTCGGGCCGAGCACGTAGAAGGGATGGGGAAGGCAGGTCGTGTCTAATCTCTTCGCGAAGAGTCCAGTTCACGCGCCGGAGACACAAGAGGGGAAGTCCAGTGGTTGCTTTCTTGGGGAACGCCTAGGAACTTGAGGAGAATGGGAGAAGACACTTGAAGAAGAGAAGGTTGTCGGTCAGGCGGGTCGAGACCCAGAAACCCAAGAGCGCCATAGTGGATTGCTGGCCGACGGGCAGCTTTTACAAACGCCGGTCGGTATCGGAAGGGGGGAGCCACTCGTCGGGTCGGGGTCGAGGTGACACGTAAGGGAATCTAGCGGCGGGGCGGGAAGGAGGAGAAGATTGCAGCTGTGCGAGGACGAGAAGGGAGGGATTGGGGAAAAAAAACGTCTTCGTGACTGCCGGAGAGGACGCAACGAAGACATGGGAGCGAAGCCTCCGGGGAAGAAATAGGTGGGAGGTGGGGAGGGCCGATACGGGGAAACGGCAGGAAATTATTCCCTGGCAGGGAATGAGGGGAGGAGTCCCGAGGGGCGGGGGACATCTGAGGAGGAAGGAGGGAGACGACGAGAGGGAGTTCAGGGAGAGGGGAAAACGCCAGGACCAAAAGAAGAGAAGGCACGAATCAGGGGGGAGGCGAGGGGGCTAATTGACAGTATACAGTGGAGGTACTACTCTTTAAAGAAGAGGAAGGGGCGCGGAAAGGAAGGGAGCTGACTAAAAGAAACAACGTCGCTTTCGTCCCGTTGGGAGCTGCCAAGAAAACAAGACTCCCAAGAGTTATTCCGGAAGACTTAAGGAGAGAGGGGCATGGCGATTTGTGGGGGGTTCCTCTTTCTAGAGACGGGGGGGGGTGGGATGTTTTTTTGGTTTATGGATTGAGGGGGGTCGGAAGGGGGAATTCTCATTTCGATCCATTTGCCGGGCGCATTTGGAAAAAGGGGACTCGAATGACTAGGTCTCAGAATCTGGATGAGCGGGAGGGAGGAGAAAAATGGGGGACAGACCCGGAAGTCCGCTGGAGAAATTCTTGGAAAAAAGAAAAAGGAGGGGGATGCCTAGTCGGTCTCCCAGGGGACAAAGGGGCACGATGAGATCGATCGTTTTCCGATTTGATGGCCTCATACCTGGGAGAGGGGTAAAGGGGAGGGAGGACAAAGGTGTTTGATGAATTCGGCCAAAAAGCCAGGGTTTGCTTCGTTGGAAAAAGCTGTGAGAATAGGTAGGAGCTTGAGCTGTCGTGAGGTAGTAAAGGATGAGAATGAACAGAGGAAAGGGGAACAGGTTACGTTTTCATCAATGCAAGGAAACACGGGATGAATACCGGCCAGTGCCTAAGAATGAAGAACCTGCGAGAAGGGGAAAACCAAAACTTCGAAAAGAGCAGAGGAGGAGGCCAAAAAGGGGGAAAATTTTCGGGGGGGGGGAAAGGGATCGGACTCGGATTCCATCTTAACCGGAATTCCGGCATGAGAAGAGAATTTTGCACGTTGCGACAATGCTCTTAGCAAAAAAAAAAAAATGGCCATTGAAAGGGGAGGGGAAAATTGGGTTAGAAACAAGGGCGGAAAAGAGGTCGGAAAAGGTAAAAGGCATCTGTGCTCGCAGAATTCGACATAAAAAAAAAAAGTGCAAAAGGATTCAAGAGAAGGTTGAAGAGTCTTGTCAAGGGACGAAGATATCCTAACCTCGACCGTACAAGGGGGGATGGGAATGCCTCGGTGCTAAGGAAAAGGGGGGGACGCAAAAGGATTGTCTCCATCTTCTTGGGACAAGGTAGTGAAAAGGGGAAAGGTCTTCTTTCCGGAGAAAAAGCAAAAGGGGGAAAAGGTTCAAGGAGGGAGACCTTAAACCGATCCTACAATACGGGAAAACTAAATAGGCCGATCATCCTATGAAGAAGCCGGGGTCAGCAACAAGACCCTAACGGTTGTCAAGAAAAATCAAGAGGCTGCAATATCAAGCTTAGACCTTCGTCGACGCGGAGAAAGAGGTAGGGAAGGTCCGGAAGGGTCGCTCATAGAGACAAATCTCATATGATGTGGGATCAAGACCCGTAGAAGGAATCAAAGACCAGAAGGGAGCGGCACTGAATTGCACAAGTCAAAACTTTAAAGGAAGAAAGCCAAGTCGTCCTACCAGGTACCGAAAAAAAAGAAGTGGTCAGAGTCAACACTCCGCAATGACATGACCCATACTTCAGAAAGAGGAAAAAACATCAGGGGCTCAAAAAGGGGCAGATTCCTTAAATCAGCTTTTCGATTTCCGACGAGGATGCCGACCCACAGGGAAAAGTAAAGCGTTGCGGAATTTCAATCTTCGTGCCTGTAGGGGGGGGGAGAAGAACATCCAGGAAGGGGTACCCTAGTGTCCAAAAAGAAGGACTACTTTAATGGGAGAGAAACAACTCTGAGGGGATGAGAAGATATGAAAGAGAAACTGTGGGCGAATGTCCGTTTGTCCAATGTACTGAAAGCGCTCGTAGCCCCTTTCACAGGGACACTTTGGGAGATTCAGCAAAGTGGAGAAAAAATAAGCCCCTCTGAGCTGCTGTCACAGTGGGGGGGTCCCTGGCCGTAGGCTGTCAACCTTAAGGTAAAAAAAAAAACTGGATATGAAGAAAGAAAGACTTGAGATGAACACCCGAGGAGAGAGAAGGGACCGCCGTCAGGAGACGTCCGGAAGTAACGAATGCCTCTTTTTGCAGCAAAGCCAGAGGAAACGAGTCTCTCATCTTCATCGAAGGGAATCAAAAAAAAAAAAGAAAGCCTCCCCTCGCTCTTAGACGTTGTCACCGAGAGTGTGGCCCCCCTACAGAAGCCAGAAGAAGGGTAAGGAGTCGTGGCCTAAGGGAAAGAAGAGTTAAATCCTGACCAAGTCATCCGCAATAGGGAGGAGAGCATGCTTTTGAGGGGCGACAGCCCAGAAAACGCAATCCAACGGGCCTCGGTACCGTGACGCAAAATAAAAAAAAAAAAAAGGAAAGGACTATGCGGAAAGGCGTGAAAAAGGGACAACGAAGGCGTGGAACAGCCGCGCGGGGAATGCCGCGAGGAAGAGCTTCTCAACAACGCCTCAAAGCGACGAATCGTCGCTCGCCAGGAAAGGACTCAAGGGGGACGCAATATGGTAAGGGTTGGTAATAGAAAAAATCGAGGTGACAGAAGGACTGGCCCTGTTGGGAAGAGTCAAGCACAAGTACCTGCGAGAGGACCCAAGTGACGATGGGGGGAAAAAAAAAAAGGGGAAGAGACTCGGAAGGTCATCGGTCAAGAAGGACCATCGAGGTGTGGGGCACGGCCCCAGGAAGCGGATATACGCCGAGGGGAAGCATAGGGAATTCTGGGTGGAAAAATAAGAGGGCGATGGAAGAGCGGCGCTACTCGGCTACCTCATGCGGTCTACCTGCCGGAGGCGGGAGGAAGAAGAAGGGAGAGGGCGGGTCTGCGGGGGAGAGTAACAAAGGCCCAGAATCCATCCGATGTAGAAGGGTATCGTAAATCTCCACACAAAAGGTGGATAAAGATAGGGATAGCTAATTGGGAAAATGGGAAAACGGAGGGGGGAAGGAAAAGGCGTATAGTATTTGGGCCCCTTAAATTCGGACTCGCCAATGCTTAAAAAAGCTAAACAAAAAAAGGGAATGGCGCTTCTGGTTCCCGGAAGGGCGAAAGCAAGGACCGTTGCCGGTCTGAGGAAGCTGCATTTTATAAGCCTAATTGTATCTGTAAAAGGTCAAAAGAGGAGACAAGAGTAGGCTAAGAGAGGGGGGCAGCTAAAAAAGAAAGGGTCATGTTCCGGCCTGGATCCCGGAGAGCATAAGATCTTGGTTGGGAATGAGAAGTGGGTGGTACATCAGGGATCATGTGAAAGGGGGGGGGAAAAACTTGTTTTCAAAGGCAAATAGAATGTACATGTACATCTCGGCTTGTCGGGCGAAAGGAAAGGAGAAGACGCCCGTCTCTGGGAAAGGGGCGGTCTTGGCGGAGAAAAAGCCTCATAACAAGCGAGATTCACGAGAGTCAATTCCTGGGAGGGAAGAAAATAAGTACCGAGGAGGCATTGGAAAAGGGTGGAATGAAGTTGGGGAGTCTTTCTTGGTCTAGGTAGGCCGGGGGGAAAGAAAGACCATCGACGCCATAGGTGGAAGCGATGCGACAACGCGACTTAACCGACGGCAAACGAAAGGCAGGAAGTCTTCGCATCGAGAGACGGACAACCGGTATCAGGAAAAAGAAAGGGAGCTGGAGGCGGGGGATTGAAGAAAGGGGAAATTTGAAAAGACGAACCTGTCTGGGGGGAAGCCACGCTATTAGTGACTTCCACGGAGGACGAAAAAGAAGGCCATCTGTTGGATGAGAGGAAAAAAGCAAGAAGATGTGGCTGTGAGCGATTACTGGGGGGGAAAAGAAGGGGAAAAAAAAAGAAGGGGTCCCCCTGTGAGCAAAGATCGGGCGGGGAGGGGAGGCTCCCTGCGGGCGGCATGTCAAAAAGGAGATCAGGACTGAGCTGTTCCGGCTCAGGGAAGGAGATAAAATTCAAAAAAAAAATGGATCCCGGCAAGAGAATAGAGGAAAAAAATCCCAAAAAAGGAAACAGGATAAATCAGGGGGGAGGATAGTAGAGGGGGACGAAAGAAGGAAAGAATGCTTCCTTACGCGGAGAAGGTTAAAGAGAGAAAAAGGAACAGGAAGCTGAAGAGGGATCGGCCAAGGCTACTATCTCATCTCCCCTATGATGAAAGGAAAGACTTTTCAGGTTGTAGAAGGGGGGGAAGAGGGATTCAATTCTTGTCTTATTGTCAGAAATGTTTAGAATTTTTAAAAAACCCCAAGACTTGGAGGTCGGAGGTCTCATCCTCATGGGATAAGGCTAATCTGTTGTGAACAGAGGGAGGAGACCTCTTTTAAGCTCCGTCTTGGCCTTGAAGAAAAAAAAAAAAAGACATCCCATCTTTAGGGGTGATACAGGGAGAAAAGGCCGGAGGTAGGTGGGCAGCTACCTCTTTGTCGAGAAGAGGGGGCAAGGAAAATGTGGTTCGAGGGGACGGGGCGTGAAAAGGAAAGTCTCTAGGGCCGTCAAAATATTCCGGGAGATCGGGATGGCAACGGTAAAAAGGGGAAGTAGGAAAGGCTCGGGGAAAGTCCAGACGGACTTGAAATCAGGGGTGCTGGGACATCCCTAAAATAAGAAAGTTAGTCGGAAATACCTTCCCAGGTCCTAAATGAGAACTGCGGGGAGACCCGTCTCTTCGATGCGCAGAAAAACGGGAAAAGGGAAAGTTGGGGCGCGAATTTAGGAGACGGAGGAACGGAAAATACGAGAGTAACTAAGTTCCGTAGGGGAAAAGAAAGCAAAAACGGTGAACGTGCGTCAGTCGAGAGCCATTGGCTTGGGGAGAGTTTCGGAAGAACTCTCTAAGAGAGAAAGAGGGGCAAAGAGAGTCATAACATGAAGCATAAAAAGATTTCGCCGCACGACAAAACGGAAGGGGAAACCGGTGAGGCGAGAGCAGACCGGAACCTGTAGTTACGATCGATAGTAGGAAAAATAGACTACAGCCAGACCAGTAAGGGGGGGGACTAGAAACGGCGCTGCTAAGAACGAGGAAAACCGCAGGCGGATCTCTTCTGCAAGGGGCAATTTAGAGAACTAAGGATAAGGGGGCTAGGTTCAATTGAGAAAAAAGACAAACTTGGGGGAAAAAAGGATCCATCTGGAATCTCCGATTGAGCCTACAACGCCACGAACAATGCACGAGACCTAATCAGAAAAACGGATAGTTCTTCCAAACAAATCCCAGAAGGCCGTCCGTCCCTGAACAGGAAAAAAACTAAAAATCAGTGGTCTGCTAACAAACTGGGAGGCCATAGAAGGAAAGAGACAGGAGAGCATCTGAGCCTCATCATGGGAATCGAAAAGGAAAGGAAGGCCTCAAAGAAGAAAAGAAAGGGAAGACTTTCGAACAAGCGGCAGAAAAGTCTTCAAAATTAGACTCAAGATCAATCTATACAAGGCATTAACCCGAGGTACAGGAAAAAACGGCTTCCCGTTCCACGGTAGTAGGAGGGGAAGTGAATCTAAAGAGACCACGGGACTAAAAAAACCAGTAGCCTAATCGGGGGGAAGCAATACTCTTTTCTAGGGGACTACCAGAGCCGGTGGGTAAAAAAAGAAAGGGAAAAGGACCGCCCCTGCTCCAGGCCGTTTGCCGGGTTCAGTCGAATCTCCTCTTAACAGCCTCCTTCTTCGAGGGGTGCCGCTAGTCACGAGAGGCCAGACTCCGCCAAAATATCTCCAGGAGTGGAGCGGGGCCAGCGCGGGGGCGATAACGAGGGGGGAAAAAGAGATTCTTTTATCAAGAGGTGTGGTAAGGGAGTGGGAGCTGGAAGGGGAGCACGTCCCGCGTGGGGGCTCAGGGCAAGTTAATGAAGGACCAGAGGTCAGCAGAAGTCATATAGCGGAAAAGACATTGTGGTAAATATTTCGTCACGGAAAAGGATTTGGAGGAGGGGCACCCTTAATCGGCGACCATTACAGCTTTAGGAAGACAGCGCACTCCTGTTCAACTTAGGAGTGAGGTTCCGTCAAAAGCGAAGTAAATCAAGTCAGTAGGGAAGGGGCTTGGAGGTAAAGAGAAAATGGGATTCCCTAAAGGAGGAGGGTTTAAGCATCTCAAAAGAAGACGCCGCTCGCTCATTGGATACTTGGTGAACAAATATTGAACGTCCAAAACCAGGGAAAGTGGGAAGCCGGAGTGCGACATTCTCCATACTAGGGGGAGAGAAAGAAAGTGATTCAGACAAACCGAATATTTAGACGCGGGGGAGCTCAACTGGAAAGGTCCCCTTACTCCCTCCACTGGGAAGGGTGGCGAAAGGCCTAGCGACAGGGACTATGTATGGGGGAAAAGGCCCTACAAATGGGTTCTCCTTTTGAACAGATCGTCTGGTGACCGGAAACTGGGATCTGAAGCTTTCGAAGACTAGCCTCAGGGCTGAAGTCTCTAGGGGAAAAAAAATAGCGGAGAGGATAGTTCATACAATTGTGAAGAAGATGGAGGGGGGGTGGGAAGAGGCGTGCCTGCCTCACTCTTCAAAGAAAAAACACCACCGGAGGGTCTTCCACCAGACTATTAGCTCTCTAAAGAGATCAACAAATGGAACCCTGTAATTCCAGGGGAGGGGTAAGGACTTCCCCAAACTCTCGTAAGCTACCGAAAAAAGGAAAGGTGCAGGGTCACAGATTGCGTAGTTAGCGAAAGTCATCTCGCGAGTCTCTAGACCAAACTGAAACAAGAAAAAAGCAGGAGGGATCTGGGGAGAGGCTCATCGTAAATCATTTTACAAGGGGAAAACCCCCCATAGATCACGAGAGTCAAAATGCGGTCAAGGGAGAGGTCTATCTCTCCAACAAAGAGTAGTGGAGGAAAAAATCGAGAGTTAAATTGACCGCCTGAACGAAAACGCGCAGCAAAAGAAAGAAGGACAAGCGGAAAGCGAGAAAGGGGGCACCACTAAAGGCCAGTATGGCTTCATTGGTCCAGGAGGGCGGCCAGTATCGAGGAAAAGAAAGGGGTAGAGATCAGTTTACGCTCCGCATTGGAAAAATGTGCTAACTCTCTAGGTCTCGCTAGGAGGGAAAGTCGAGAAGAGAAAAACCTGCCCCCAGGATTCAGAATGGAAAAGGGTCCTGAAAAAGGAGCGTCGATATAGGCGGGGAAGGAAAAAATCGAATGGTGTGCGGGGGTGGGGGCGGAGTAACTCCTGCTTGGAAAAAACGAGGTGATTCTCAGAAGAGAAAATTACCATTGGCTTCCGGCTCCCGAAGGGAAAAAGAGCCGGAGGAAAAGCGCGGAGTCTTTGCGAAAAGAACTTAATATCAAAAACCCAAGGTCACAAAGAAGGAGGGGAATTTCCTGTGAAAAAGGAGATAGTCACCTTGCCGGTAGGCAGGGGAGAGGCAAGGAGAGGCCGGAGAGGGGTCAGGACGTATCGGGAGGGGAGATCCGAAAACTCTGAGGGGGGCGTAGGGGGGGCTAGAATTCCTGAAGAAAGGGTTCAAGTCGGCGAACCGGTCGCACGGGGGGGTCTAGGGTGTCGGGGTTGGGGGGGCCGATCAGAGGGAAGAAAGTGAAAGGAGGAGTCGGCGTGAGGACGGAATTGAGCCCTGGAAAAAGGAGTTGAAACCTGTCGATGGGAAAGCGGAGTTCGTTACGGGACCGAGGACCGGCTGGGAAGAAGGGTACCATCGTTGCTCTGAGCCTCAATCTGAAAAAAAGGCATTGGGATTCAAGGAAGGTACGTGGGCAGCATAAGGCAGGAGAGAAAGAAGAATATCCAAACTGTGAGGGCCGCTATATGGGGTCTAATTCCCTTCAAAGGATTAGGGGAGGACCATAGAGATCTGGTCTACTATCCTCTAGGGGGAGCGTCTTATGTATGACAAAGAAAAGGAACAATGGCAAGAAAGGACCCTCTAACTGAAGGGAGAGCCTAAAAAGGGGACCTCTATCCATGAAAATCATTTGGTCGGGGGGGAGAAAGGGACAAAGGAAGGGACTTTGCTGAGGATACCTAAGACGGAGAGAGGATCGTTCCTCCAGTGTAGAAAAGAAACGACTATGCAGCCAGAAGGCAAGGGAAACGCTTACTAGCCTTTTCATGGCGTTGAACTTCGAAAACTTCAATTTCAAGGAAGAATGGGGAAATAAGAAGGCCGCAGTTGAGTAAGACGGGGGATGCCTAGGCGTATGGAGTCAGCTTCGGAAAAGGAGCAAATCTCCTTTGGGACGACCTTAAAAAGGCAGTCGAAGTCTTGGCCACAGCTCCTTGAGGGAATTGGAAAGGAGAAAGAGGGAGGGGGAATTCACTATGAGCTCCTGGGAGGGTGAAAGCCTCAACCGAGGTTTCGAAGAGGACGAATCAAAGAACTGGGGGGAAGAGAATTAAGTTTTCTGATCGACGGATGCCTTGAAATTCCGAGGGGGGCAAGGAAAAATATAAGTTTATCGTAAAAGTGGGGGGAAAGTTCAAAGGGACTTTGGGGTCTGTATTGTAAGGCTCGGTGTAAGGGGGAGGGGGGAGCCAGAGGGCCCTTGATCCCGCCCTTGCAGGGGGATCGACTGGGGGGGACCGGGGGGTACCTTCCCCATGGGAACAAACTAATAAAATGATAAATCCTTGTTGCGGTACAACGTTCCAAGAAAGGAAACTTTGCAGGCATCGGGGCGGAATCCCCGAAAAGGTGGGTCCAGCGATGGAGGAAAAAGCGTGGGGCGTAACTTCAGGGGTTCAAAGAGTCTACGTAACTGACTCTGAAGGAAGGGTTGGGCAAACGGTGCGACCAGGGCTTCTTGGAAGGAAGGAAGATCCAGGGACGGGCTGGGGGGAACAGGTATTTACG
>Ga0179593_1627114_pt1 | contig 27731 bp, 22 predicted proteins | sample CZODoug2_1_08_16_FD_185931 | JGI IMG/M metagenome (GOLD analysis project Ga0179593, IMG submission 185931) | Vadose zone soil fungal communities from Angelo Coast Range Reserve, California, USA - CZODoug2_1_08_16fungal (PacBio error correction) | ecosystem: Environmental > Terrestrial > Soil >...
ACTCCCTCTTCACGATGAGCTTGGGAGACCCTTGCTGTGATGATGAGCTGCCACGGTCTGGACATCAAGCTCAGGGGGGGGCTCCTTCTCAGGCCCACCCTAAAACGTTCCTTCGAGACAAATAGGGGTGGCTTCCTCTTGTATAGCACTCATCTCTGGGAGCCGGAAAGGGAGTGACCTAAAGAGGCGGCGTGATTGCCTTAGGGGAGAGGGATGGAGAGGCGAACATTGCCTCGAGGAAAGCCGCGGGGAATGAGGAGGGGCTTCTTTTTCCGGGAGGTTAGGGGGAGCGCAAGGAAATCGTAACGCAGGTCCAGTACAAGAGGGTAAGGGTGGAGACAGAAGCGCACATGAAGTTGTTCCAACCAGGAAAGAATGAAGGAGCTCTGATTAGGATCAACTTGTACCGAAAAAAAGGGGGGGGAGCAGTGGAGAGGGGGGGAGGGGGATTTTGTTGTCATCTCACAAAGAAAAAGGGGATGTGGAAAGAGGAAAAATCTCCTAATCATGATAGAAGGAGGAGAAAAAGGTGTAGAGGGAGTCAACGTACTCCGACGACTTCTTCCAGGACCGTGGGGGGGGGGAAAACTCTACTGGGGTGCACTTCCTCCAAAGGAATATGGGAAAGCTTTCAGAGAAAGTGTGACAAGGGGACAAACCGGGGAAAACGACTTAATCCTGTCGCGGGGGAAGAGAGCGGCCGCAAGTTCCGCCTGCTCACTGTACGTCTCTTCGAAAGGACCGGGGGCCGTCCTTCTAGGAAGTCCCCAGGAAGTATAGGTATCGTGGGCGAGAGCCCACCAAAACCAAAGGAAAAGGTCATCGAAATCTGAGTGTGAGTTCGCAGGACACCCCAAGAAAGAGATGAGAGAAAGCACTGAGTCAAAAACCGCAGGGGTAAGGACCTGGCCATTCAGCGGAGGGAAGGAGGGGGGAAGGTAAATAGGCGACTTTCCCGGCACACATAGCGGAGAAATCTGACACGATCTGAAGCCTAACCCTAAAGGGGGGGAGGTGCAGGGGGGAAAGTACTATTGGGCCACGCCCATAGTCGCTTCTCAGTGATTCTTCAGGAATAGAATAAAATTTCCTTTCCTCACAAAAGGGAAAAAAAGGGCCTCGTACATGACAGGAAATGGGGGGTCGGGCGGGAAAGGGAGGGGGGTGAACATGAGACAACCGTGCGGGCACGGAGAAGTCGAGGTAGGGGAGGGGGGGGACATGGGGGTAGGGAGAGGAGTACACGGGGCACAACTACAAAGCTGGAGCACACCTTCAATTAAAGAAAGGGGGAACTAGGCGGCGGAGGAGGACGGATGTCACATGGTAAGAGGGGGAACCAGTCTACGCGATGAGAGGGAAGTTTATTGGGTGGGGAAAAAGGGGGAAAAAGACAGCTTCAAGGGGGGAAGGAGAAAGGGTAAGCCTCTAGCGTAGTCTAAAGAAAACCCGTATGGGAAAAAAGAAAAGGTTGTTCGAGTGCAAAAAAAGGACGGGGGGGGGGTCACCTCTCGGCAAGCGAGTAAATTTTAAACGCGCGTTCACCGGGGCTGTGGGCGGGGGAGGGGGGAAGGACAGGAAGGGGATAATGGGGGTGGAGGGCGGAGAAGCAGAAAACGACTTAGTAACACCGGATTACATGAGGGTTCTAGCTACTGGAAGGGAATGGACTAAGTCTTCGAGAATCTGGTGAAAGTTGCGGGTCCAGGAGTAACGTGAGGGGCGATCGGTGGGCGATACTGAAATCGAGAGTGAAATCAAAAAGAAAGGAGGGGGAACATTGGACGAGTCACAAAAAGAGCGAAAAAGAGAAACACGGCTGGCTTCCAAGAGGGGAGACACGCGAGAATCCCGATCAGTGGTCGGAGAGGGGAGGAAGTGGAGGGAGGAAGGTGACAGTCTGTCATCCACAACCAGATTATCAAGAACGTCAAGGGTGACTGAGAACGGCGGATACGGGAATCGGAAAAGCGCAGGAAGAAAAAGAACTCGGTTCGAATGGCGATGAGAGTCACCCAAAGGTTGAAACTGGAGTGGGGGGGAGGAAGGACAGGGGAAACAGACCGAGGGTTGATAGAACAATCGAACAAAAAAAACGAGCATGTGAAAGAAAAAAAGACCAACGTAAAGATCCTTCACAAACGGTAGATTTCGGAGGGGTTAAGGGAAATACATGTCTGAGGGGTCCCCTCTAGGGAACTATTGGACGTTAATCGTAGGCGAGCAAGAAAATCGAGTTTGAAGAATAATTCGCCCAACAGGGAGGATGCGAACCGCACAAATGTGCAGGGGGGGTACAAAGGCCCAGGACAAGGGAAGGAAGGAATTGACCTTCTCATCATTCTGAGGAAGCATAATACGCAGGAAGGGGGTAAAAACGGGGGGGGGTGACTTTATGTCCGGGTGTCATATCGCTGGCGGGAATCCAGACCGTAGAAGTAGTAAAGCCAAATCGAGCTGATTTCGAGGTGCCCGGTGGGAAGATCAAGAGCTGGCATTTGCGGGATACGCCTATACACCATTGAAAAGGACTATTGGGACGACTTATGAAGACGGGTACCCCCTCTCTACCCTCGGTTCCGCCCCCCGGTTACTCCAATCTCAGGGGGAAGGGCGTGCCATAGACTAGGGAGGATAACGAAATCGATGTGCAACGCGTGTGCTCAGCTTCAGCCCGCACTTAAACACAACCCAACCATTACTTAGCAGTGGGGCTTTCGAAATCAGTTGTCAGAGGAACCATTACACAAAAGAAATCTCGGGAATAAGCGAAGTGGAGAAGCTGACAAAATATGTTCGAATCCGCGAAAGAAACAACGGGAGGGTACACCATCTCTGTTGTGGATTGACACTTGGGGGATGCTCTCGGAAGAAGAAGCCCTAACTGCTACTCAAGAGTGAGGAAGTTAAAGAACATGGAAAGGTCGCGGATTCTCGGATGTGGGTCAAAAGAATTATAGAAAGGAAGAAGACAGAATCGAATCGTTAAAGGGGTTCGATAGAGAAGAGGGAAGGGCAGAGAGGTCAGGGTTAGGATGTTCTGGGTGGGAGGGAAAGATTTAGGACTTCACCAGATCAAGATCGGCCCCGCCGGAAAGGGTTCTAGTCGGTCTGTCTTCCCAGCCGCCAGGTAAGGGCACGTGACTCAATTTAAGGGAAATGGGTAAAAAGGCTGAGGGAAATAGATGGAGTTTCCCCTCAATTAATTCAAACTATAATAATTATCTAGATAGGAAAGGGCTGAAAAAAGGAATCGAATAACCGGAAAGCCCTCGGTCATGGGGGGATGATGGCTACTTGAATTGTCCGAAGACTGGATGTGAACACGGAGGAGGACATAGAGAAGAGTATAATCTATGGACGCGGATCGGTTCAGACACGGTCCGCGGGTAAGTGGAGGGGGGGCGAGGGAACTTTTTTTCAAAAGGAAGGCTACATCAAAAAAGCGGTAGGGAAGAGGGATTACCTTAGCTATCGTCGACAGGACCACACCAGGCTTTAGACGCCTCGGCGTAGTACCTTTCGATCGAAGGGTAATGGACGGGGTAAGGGGGGGAGCCCTTGGGGAGCCCAGCCGTCCCGCGAAAAATAGGGGTTCTCACCTTGCGTTTAAAGCAAAATTAAGCGCGACGAGCAAGTCGATGACTAAGTGACTCGCCAAGGGTCTGGCACCGGCTCCCAGCTGGGTGAGTCTAAACTGAGGGGAATGAAGCCAAAAAACGGGTAACGCAAAGGATGGGAAGGGAAGTCGGGGGTACTGTTTTCAGATCTAAATCAACAAAACGGGGGGGGGGAAAGATCGAGAATCTCCACAAGTCGTCTACCAGTTTCGACCCGAAAGAAGGCGGGAAGTAGGGGGGGTCCTGGGGGGGGGAACGGCAGGTTCCTGGCAGGCAAAAAAAAACAAAAACAACAAAAAGAGGAGACTCTAGCGACGATGAGGACACGCTCCAGACTGTGGGAACGACATTCTCGACGGGCATAGCTGGTGACGGCGGGGCAGCAAGGGCACGTCACGAAATTACCCTCTAGGGTCAAGACGCGTCGGGCTAGGGGGATCCCCACAGGAAGCGATAGGAAAGTGACGAAAAAAGGTAGAGGGACGACGAACGCTTGGAGGGTGTGTCAGAGGATGCCGACAAAATCAGCGAGAGGAAAAGCCGCGAGGAACACCCCCTAGCCAAGGGCGGTAACTCCAAAATTCGAAAGGGAAAAGACTCGCGGAGAGAGAGAAAAGGGACTTAAAAAAGACAGGGAGATAAATCGGGAACCGCTTCCAGGATAGACTCGCACTACCCATGAAGGCGTGTACTGAAGAACACGAAAAATCGTCCTTTCAGGCGATGCGGGAAAGGAAGAGGAAAAAAGCCGTAAGTGGACTGTGAAACAATCGAGCGGCAATCTGGTGACCCTCAAAGCCACGGAAGGAGGGGAAAAAGGGGGGAGAGTTTACCAAGAGCGACGCTTTCCAGGCGGGCCCTGTAAGGGTCCAATTGAGGGCAAAGGGTGGCTATTAATGAACGTCAAAAGTGGATCCAAAGAAGACAGCTCCTGACCAACAAGCAACGTCCATCCGTCTAATTCCCGGGGTGAGAAAATTCTGGAAGGGGAGTCGGATGTCGGAGGGTTACGGTTGTACCTCAGAAAGGGGGGGCAAATACTGAACTGGTGACATTGTGTCTGGAGGGGGTTTACCTCTCAAAGGACACCGAAAAGTGGGAAAAGAGAACCTATTCCATGCTGGGGAAAAGCAATTGTTTATCTTATCGAAAAGAATCGGGGAGAGATTGCTCGGGGGGCCCGTGAGAGCTCAGTGTTCTAGCCTCCTATTTGTCACGTTAGAAGGGTGAGGGGCGGACCTGATATTAGGGAACTGGAAAGTTGAAACGAGGTGGGAGGAGGGGCGGGGGTACGATAACGGAAAAGTAGCAAGGCAGGCCATCAAGGAGAAAGACGGGAAAGGAAAGAACAAAAAAGGGGCACTTTCGGGTACAACACCTCGGAGGGGGCGGGGTGGGGAAAGCATAGGGGAAAGCGATGGAAGAAACTGCAGAGACCTATGCGGCGTGTTGACAGGTATTCAAGGGGGGGAACAACTTCGGGGAAAGGGGGGCCGAAACGACCTGCCCATGAGCTCCTCCCCCTTTGGAGAGAACTGGGCGAAGTCGGATGGTTCACCTGGGATAAGATCACCAGAAACAAGGTCGATCCAGAGTCGGGAAAACGAGAGTCTAATTTAAAAGACCCTTTATACTATAGGAGGGGGAAAAACGGGGGAACGAGAAGGTGCTGCAAGGGGTCACCTGATTTAAACCCCATATCACGTCACTTAGCGGCTTTTATATAAGCCGGTGGGGGACATGTTCCCTTTTTTTCGATAGTAATGGTGGGTCTCAGAGGGAAACCCAAAGTCAAACTCGTACACCCTATCCTGAGTTGGGGAAACTTTCCGAGAACAAATGTCAGATGGGAATGATCGACTAAAGAGGCACCCCTTATTATCTTGGCCCATAGGGGTTTTTTCAGTGAACGGGGCGGGATAAGGGAATGACCTGCTGCAACTTCGCTGGTTGCCTTTGGGGAGGCGAGGAGAACAAACGTCGTTGACGGGATGGCACATAACCTCGGGGGTTAAACGCTAGGGAGGGACTTTTTTTCAATCGATCACCCAAGGAAGCCAGGTCGCCGAGAAACTCTCTTCGCCTAGTCACGGGGAAAAGGACTCGCTTCGGAAGGCTAAAAAGAGGACAGTTGAGAAAAGAGAGTTCTTGGTAGGCGGTGGGCTTTCTTGTCGGGCCAGGTTAAGAGTTCCCTCAATTCCCGATCAGGAATAGAAAACTGGGGGCGACTCTTCTTTATCCTTAAGATGTCGTTCTCGTTTTATACCCAGCAAGGATCTGGAAGGGGAAAGAAGCCATTGGGGACAATACTTCGTAATTTTCCAGATCAGACAGATAGCAAGAATTACTTCTGACCACCCCCCGTATAGGGAAGTCATCAAAAAGATGGTCATTCTAACCGAATTTAGAAGGGGAGGGAATCAGAGGGGGGGTGTAGCTCGTAAACCGCCTGACTAAATCAGGAAAAGTTGAGGATAAAGAGGGGGGGTGACGACCAAACATGAAAATAAATTTTCAATCATCCACTATCTGTACGGGGAAAAATAGGTCTGGAGGGAAAAAAGAAGAGGAAAAACGTGAGGGGGACAAGCGATGGGAATAGTGGTAGTCGAATGAGGAAAAAGGGTGAGAAGGCGTCTGAAGGGCTAGCACCATAGTAAATTTGCCAAAGGGCCCCGGCATGTCAAAATTCTCGGTATCTCTCGGTTTCAAATAAGGATGGGGTGGGTGGACGGTCTTATAGGGCCGACTTGAAGGAGACCCGGGAAAGGTCGAAGCCTCGTCCTGGGGGTGAGAAGGGGAAAAGGGGAAGAGTCATTGGGGAGGGCAAGTTGGCACGGACGTTTAAATAAAAAACCGTGCAAACTTGACTAATCATATATCCAGGTAACAGGTACCCTAGGACTGTTCCGGGAGGTGAAGGGGCTGTCGCGGGAAAAATAGAAAATCCATTGGGGGGGGTTATAGAGTGTCAACCGATGGAAAAGATTTTGGCGAAAAAAGGGAAAGGGGACTGACTGGAAGAGGGGGAAGAAAATTCGCAAGTACTATTGGCGTGGGGAATTAGGCCGAACAAACGCCCGAGGCAGTGTGTAAAGGAGGACGAGGAAGGAAATGGGGTCTGGGGAAGATTGACTCACCACGTCTGGTGTGTGATTCCCAGAAACCGATCCCGTCGGGGGAGGGAGGAGGGTGAGACCAAAGGTGTGGAACGGGTTGACTAGGGGGATTGCGACAGCGCTCTGATAGTAATTCGAAGAAAAAGAAAAAGAAAAGCTTAGGGGGAAAGACTAACAGGGAGGGGGGGGGGGATGTATCGCTTAATCATAGTCAGTTTAGGGAAGTAAGAGGCGGAGGAGGTTACTTTGTGAGGAGCGATGGAACGGGCTTTCAAATGAATGCCTCGAGTTCGCAAGCGAGCGATGAAAAGGATGTCAGAGGGGAAGGGGAAAAAGAAAGTGAGGGATAAGGGTCCCGGCGAGGGGCGAGCAAGCTGAATGCGATGGAGGCTGGGTACGGTCACTTTGCGACCAACCCCGCGAGGGGGAAAAAAAGAAGGATAAAAGGCAGAGAGGGAGTAGTGAAAGAAAGAGGGCGTCTCCAGGGTTAAAGGGGTATACTTTCTTACTTTTTCCGCGAATCGATCCACCTGAGGGGAAGGGGAAAGAGAGGGGGGGAGGGGAAAAACAGATCCGAATAGAAAGCTCAAAGAAAGCTGGCTCCCATTCGATGAAAGAGATCAGAGAACGTGGAATCCTGTGGGAAAGCCGGCGAGGAGGGGGACTAGACCAAGAAGACGAATATCCGCTCAGCTTGGCGATGCCGAAAAGAACATAGGGAAGGAACGCGAAGGAAACAACTGCTCGAGGCTCGGGAAACGTATCAATGTGAATAGTAAGCTGTTAAAGGAGTATCAGGGAAAGGAAAAAATAACTAACCTAGGCCGTGAAAGCTGAACAATTCCAGAAGTGGGAGAGGGGAAAAAAAGGACCAGATAATCCAACCTCTGTCCCTAGGAGACGCAAGTGGAGGGGGTTTGGTCTTCACCGAGAGCAGTAAAAAGGAAAGCGCTCTTCGAAAGCGCTATATCCGGGGGCTGACAAAGTGACGTGGGAAAAAACCAAAGAGGCTCGCCAGGGGCGTACTAAAAGGATAAGTAGTCTGGAAAAGATCCTGGCAAAAAAAAAACAGAGGAGAAAAAGAGGGGAAAAGGAGTCAAAGGGATGCGACTTATATCCCAGAATGGCGGGGGGCCCGGAGGGCGATTAAATGCAAGGCGCGCGAAGTAGTGGAGTCTCTTCTCGACATCAAGTCCTGGGGCCGTACCTGCAAAAAAGAACGGGGGGAACCAAGAATAGACGCTCAACAGCAACAAATTCGGAAGGGAAGGACGAAAGGTTCCTCCCTAAAATACTCGCCAACCTGGGCAACGGGGGGTGGGGGCAGGTAGGCGAAGGGAGTTCACGCCCCGAACAGACCTCTTCGGCAAAAACACGAGCCGTGACACACTGAGATACGGGCCAACTCGTGAGACGAGTACCTGAAAAAAAAAGAGTTCAGTGAAGGAGGGAGGTCTCGGAGATAATTGTGCAATACGGAAGGCAGGGTAAAGTTGTCAGGTTGGGTCACACTTGGGTCGGTTGCATCAGAGGGGTGATAGTACTACGGCCACAGCTCCCCTCAGACTACCTTCTCGTGGCCTCCCGTTTTGTTGAGATAGTAGTTGCGCTCGGTAGGGGGGCTTGAGAGGGCCAGAGAGACGGGGTGTTGAAAGTAAGCCTGTTTTGTGAAGTTGTGGGGGGATATTAAAGGGCTGACAAAAATAACAACAAAGTTTACTCCGGGGTAGTTCGGAGGTTGGGGAAAACTAAAGAAAAGAATCACCCTGAAGAGTCCATCTCCACGGGCTCCAGTTGACGCAGAACGATGGCACGCAGGGGGACTACCTTTTTCTGGGTCTTTTGGACGCTAAGGGGGCGCGCGGGTGTCTCTCCTGTCCTCAAAGAGAGGTTAGGGGGGCTATCATGTCGGCTTCATAGGAAAAGTGACAGCTCGGGGCTTGCTCCACGCTGAGTCAAAAAACAATGAGGAGTACGGAAAAGGGTACCCGCAACGCCCTCCTCCGGAGATTCTTGCTCGATCTGCGGAAGGTCCCTTCGGGTTTCAATAGTCGTAAGGGAGAAGGGTAGTCTCTCCTCCTTCACCTCAGAGTATGAGTTAGCGGCGCCGCTCTTAGTCTTCTCCTTCTCGTCATTGGGTATCTGTCGGGGAATGGCTCGGTTAAAGAGAAGGGGTCGGCGCTGCCCTAGTGTACCATTTTTATCAGTTCGGGGGACCTCAGAAGGTGGGGTCAAGGAGGGGGAGGGAATAGTGACCGGTAAAAACCTTGGGTCGGTCCACCGACGAACAATGAAAAACTCGGAAATCCACAAGCCCAGTTCAAGTGGTGGATCCGTACCACGACTTCAAAATCGTAGAAAAAAAACAACGGAGGATTACAAGTTTTACCGTAGGTATTCTCTTGACCGGGCGTGCAGGACGGGATTGGTGATTTTTTCCTGTGGGGGATTCTGGAATCAACCTATGGCTTGGGGGTACTCAGGGGAACTTTCCGGGACCCCGGGCCAAACAGGCCAACAAAACCAAACAACCAAAAACAAAAAACCCGCCGCACCAAGAAGCAAAGAAAAAGCCACCCGACACAAGCCCAGACCGGGGCCAGGCGCCAAGAGCGCCCACACAGGGCTCGGGGTGAGATACCCAGCCCCCCCGGGCCAGGTGTACGACGGGGGGGGGGGCACGCCCCACACCCAAGACGCTCCGGAAACCGCGGCCGCCCGGAGGGTGGGCCGACGACGTGGGCAGACCGGAGAACCCCCCGCGCCCAGGGGGAAGGGGGGCGCGGCGCAGACTGGGGAGCTGACCGGGACCAGGACGCAACAAGAGGCCGCGCACCCCGGACGAGGGCCGCCGCAGAGACCCGGTCGCGTGGCGGGAAACAGGGGGAGGGTGCAGGAGGGTGGTGGCATGGCGTCCGGAGGCCTACTGGGGGCAAGCTTGCTCGTTCTTTGTGCTGCCGACATCGGGGCCGGAGCCGGAGACTCGTCCAGCTTAATAGGCCGATCTGAGGAGAGAAAGGATACCTTCGGTCATCTGGAAGTTGCGGACTGAGAGAGTCCAATGGGAAGGTATCTAAGCCAGTGGAGGAATACCGACAGGTCGCGTAGAAAAAGGGAATCTGGCTGTTGATCATGGGATCTAAGTTCCGACACGTGGAGGAAAGAAATCTATTGACCGGGGTCTGGGCCACGCCAACGGTGGGTTAAGTGAGTCGGGCATTTCAACTAGCCGGGGGGAACAGGGCGACACCCCCACCTCCCTGAAAGGGAAAGGGCAACACCAATTCCAGGCGTGAAAGTGAGGAGTTAAGAAACTTCTATTCCGCCAGCATGTTAGGGTCCCGGGAGGTCAAATAGAAGACGAAAAATCAAGCTCTGGTCTGCAAATGTTGGTGGGGAGATGAAAGGGGGCCTACAGTTTCCGCAGAACATAAAAAGGTAGAAGGCAATAGAACTTATAAGTCAAAAGATCGAAGTTCCATATCGTACGAAGAGTATTTTAGGGGACGTAGAAAAAAAAGGAGTTTCACGCGATGAAATATCAAAGGTGGAAAAAATTTGCAAGAAAAGTGGAATGCCACCTCTCCGTGCTATCAAGAATAGAAGTAAAAGAAGGGGGCAACAAAACGTCAAACTTAGTCCAAAATAGGCACGCGAAATGGTTACGTTCTCAAAGGGAGAGAGAAAGGGAATCGACTGGGAAATGTCTTGCGACTGGCGGAGGACGGTGTGAAGGGGAGTTGATGGGGGGGAGCGGTACTTAGCGAGCATAAGGCATAGCCAGGATGCACCGCCCCTACCCTGTACAATCGGGATGGCCCGATTCCTGGGGTTCTTCAGCGGTACATCTAGCCCTCCCCGATCCTGACGATCTTAGACGTCATAGGGGTGAAAACAGTTCATCGAGGGTGTTTAAAAAAAAAAAAAGAAAAAAAAAGGGAGACGTAGATTCACAGAATAAATATGGAAAAAGAGAACTAGAAGCACGCGGGGCGTGGACGGTGAGTCTAGGACCAGGTCCACTCCCAAGGGAAAATTGTTAGTAAGTAGAAGGAGTTACCAGTTTCAGGATTCATCGCCCGGCGGGTGTGAAGAGGACAGGCAAAAAAAGAATAGGTACTAATCTAGAGTTGGGTTTCAAGGAAAAATTTTGCCGGGATTTTGTGAATAGGCTAAATTTTTCAAATGAGGATAGTTTTCTATGTTAATCCGAGCCAAAGCCAAGCGTGTCGAGGGCCGGCCATGAGTTTGGCGTACAATCTAATCTAAAGCGTAGGGACTAAGGAGAACGACGAGGTATGGCGGGGCCATAGCCCTTGGAAATTTTCGTATCGAAGGGGAAAATGAGAGGCGGAACTTGGAGGAAAAAAGGAGGAAAGAGCAGGCGAAGGGCGGATTGTGAGGTTGAAATTGGATCCTTTTAAGGAAATAGTAGGCAAGAGGGGAGAAGTCCTCGGGTCGAAAGCTTGGAAAAAAAAAATCTCCAGGCTAGCCACCCAAGGAGAAAGGATCTAGGGGAAGCCCCTGTTCAAAAAAAAGTGAGGGGGTCGTTAGAAAAGGGGAGGTTTTCAGCTACGCCAAAAAAAAAGAGGAGGAAATAGAGAAAGAGGAAACCCTCTCCAAAGACCAGCCCCCTTCGACCATGGGCAAGGGTGAGGAAGATCGCTAGGAGGCCAGGTAAAAGTTTGGTAAAAAAGTAAAGGCAATTGGCAAATGGAGGTCAGAAAGAGGACTATGGTTTCATCTGGGGGAGACTAGAAGTTCAGTTAAACCCGGAGACAGAACATGAAGAATAGTACGCTACGTCCTTCGGCGGGCTTTCCAAGAGAGAAGAAAGTTCATCAATACTATCCATTCAAGATGAAAGGCAAACGAAGCCTAGGTTGACAGAATAGATTAAGAAAAAGTATTAAGATTATAAGGGACAGAGGAACAACTCAGGGGTCAGAGTTCATATCAAACGCTGTTGGGGGTTGGTCATTCGAATTAGAGCCACATAGAGCTCTGTACTCATTTCGCCTACAGTGAACCAAAAGTTACTGTCTCTCCCGTCCTGCTTCGACAGGATCTGGGTTAAGCTGGCGATTAGGTACTTCCGGCCTTAACAAACGCCTCTTTTAGGGGGCCCGGCTTCACGGTTAAGGGAGCTCTCCTGCCCGACCCTGCCCTGCGTTTTTCTTTGGGCCGGGGGTGTTGTCTCTTGGGGCCCTCCGGGAAGTATCCATGGGGTACTAGGCTGAGTCGAGACTTCTTCTCGGAGAACAAATGACGTAATGGACCTCGAAAAAAATGGTTCTCCATAACGGTGCCCTCTGCGCAACAGACATCACGGATTTGCGGGGGGAAAAGTGAGTTTAACGTCGAAAGGGACCGTAGCAGTAAACGTGGCCTGACCGGCCTTTAGGGGCAGGGGGGCCAGTTGTAGAAGGATGCGTCCAAGGGAAGGTCCACCGTAAAACGAAAAACATAGGGCGCGAAAGAGTCCTTCCTTCGGGATGCCCGTGACGATTATGGAGAAGTCGTCACTTTCGGGGGATATACTTTGTTCCATAAAAGAAAAAACGGACCGGTGTCCATATGGGACATTTGGGGTGAACATTGAGAAGAGATTGTCGTGTAATATATAAGGGGGAAGAGCACGCTGAAAACCAGAGACTTTCTCCTACACTCAAGCGGGTAAAGCAAAGGGGTTTTTGCTACGGATTTCAGAAGAAATCCTTTTTCAAATCGAGGCGGACACGAGAGAAAGGGGGGAACTGAATAAGCTTCTGGGGAAGGGTATAAAAGTGAGGGGCGGACAAAGTAAGGAGAGGGAGAAATGAAAAGGGTGGAGATATTTAGGGGGGGTGATATCTTGAAGCCGAAGAAAAAAAGTATTAATAGTCCAATCCGGTTTGAGGGGCTTGAAAACAGAATCCTTTCTCCAGTGAGTTCACTTCTTGTTTTCCCTTCCGGGAGGGGGATTTTCCTATCGTGTGTCCTGGGTCAAGGAGATGGGGGGAGAACGGATGTCGACATTAATATCGAAAATCGACAATAGACTTTCGTCTCCACGGACTCGGCAAGGCCTCTACTGGTCCTAACAATTCCTTTTACTTCTCTCCGTCCGGGAATTTTAGAGTGAAAGTCGACACTAAAGGCATCAGAACTTGCTAACTTCGGGATCGCTGTATGGAAAAAGGCAGTAGAGAGGAAAGAGGCTAGTACATTTTAATATTAAGTGGCTTCGTGGAACAGTCCGACAGGTGGGGGAGAAAATTAAGAATGGTGTCCGTGGCCTTCCTGGGAAGAAACGATGTCGTGCGAGGGAGCGGGGGAAGAAACCCCTGGGGGAAAGACGAACGTTGGACTGAGAAAGAGACGTTTGTGCACAGAGATCTAAAAACCACCCCCTCTTAGGATTACATCATAGAGGGTTGGAGTGGTAAGGTGCTAGTTCTTTAGTTCACTTTATTGCCGTTCCTCTTGGTCTGGTTTTTTCGCCTGGTTTTTCCGCTTCGCGCAAGCAATTCAAGGTCTTGGTGGGGCCCGTGTAAGTAGGGGAAATTCCAAAAAGAGTGGATCCCTAAGAGAGAATTTAGCTTTGGAGGGGTCTCCTTGATTATTCCTACAGTGACAGGGAAGGAACTCTACGGCCGAGGAAAGGCCGACCTGCAGTTCGAGCTGGAGAGAATGGCCTTGGGGGGCAATTGGCCATAATTGGAAATCTCGGGGGGGCTCCTAACCGTGCGCAGCTTATAGGGAGGGGGAAGATATGGACTTTGCTCCTCCGGGACCTGAAATATAGGGTATTTGTCGATTAAAGACTGTAGGGAGTGACCCCAGGAAGGTTTCCAACATATCTCCACCCGTCTCCTACAGAATAGTCATTAACACCACCGGGAATTTGAGGACAGGTCTGGAATTCTTTCCCGGGGTATGCATATGGCTAACTCGTGCCGATCGGGGGGATTGTGGAGGTGGAAGGGACGAGTAAGGCTCCGTCAGACAAGCTTCGAGCCTGGACAGGTGGGCTATCACCTATCAGGGGGGGGTCAAGCCCTTAAAGCATTAACGAACCGGGACTAAATTTATTTTAACCCTCTCTATGCCGAGAGAGAAAAGGAAAGTTGAAAGGTCATAAGCATGCAACACATTTTATTTTCCCAAGGACTTGTAGGGGTAAGAGATGTTTCGGAAGGGAAGCTGAGAGGAAGAGACCTCAGCGTCCGTACGGAAGGGCAAGGGGACCAGAGAATGGTTGACGCCAGGCGGAAGCGCGATCTTCCGGACCTTAATGCCTAACAAAGGGAAGAAAGACCGGGAAGTAGAACGCGATGAAAAGGAATGGAAGGCATTAGGTAGCGAATTTCGCCGACGGGAGGTTTAAATCAGTTACGTTTCGTGGACAGAATCATATCACTCGCCACGCCGGGCGAAAAGGGTCGTCCGCGGGCTCTTTCTGCGTCTCAAAGAGAAAGAAATCAATCCCCTACGGTCTACTATGAGGGCAAACTTCTATCAGAGGTGTAAACGACACGGAGAACAGGCTGCTTCTAAATGGGGACGAAAAATTAAGAGGAATCCTTTCTGTCGGGGGGAGTCGACGACAGCCCTTCCACTCACATTAGGAGTGGAAGTATAAACTTAAGGGGGGAAAAGTGGAAGATTTCTCCGATCCTTGGGGTGTGCCGGCCTTGGAAAAGAAATGTGAAAAATAGGGTAAAGGGATAAGGCGGTTTTCACATGCACTTTGGTGGCCGCGGTGTTCATGAGGAGACGGCTTAGAAAAACAAGACGAGAGGGGGGGGCTCAAAAGGCGCTCGAGCCAACAGACCCACGTGGCGATCACTTGAAACTCTTGTGAATGAGGGGAGAATCGTCTCAGCCTCGTCGAACTGGGGCACGCTGTCTGGCCGCAAGACGGCTTACGTATGGGTTCCTGTGTCAGAATGGGGAAAAGGTCTATCTCTGATTGCGCCATCGCGCTGCAGCGCAGTGCGATGGAAAGGGGTGAGGAATGTCAGAGTGGTCACACGGGTGTAGACTTTGAATCAAAGAGTTACGTGATGGGGGGTGCCGAGTCCTGCGTGGATTGGAGAGAAATACCTTTCAAGAAGGGGAACGTAGAAGTTCGGCTCGTTCGATCTGGAACGCCTCGAAAGGGGAAGCAAGATCATGGAGGGGTTAAGGTAGAAAGAGTGGACCTTGTTGCCGATCCGAATACAGAAAACGGGGGGAAAGAGACTGAAAACCCCCGACAGACTCTCAGATACACATAAAGGCTTCTACCATGTTCAGGGCTAAAGGGAGAGATATCAGTAATTAGACAGCTGTGAAACTCTCCTCGCTGCTGAGATCACAGAAACGAAGGAAGAGTAATCTCTCTCGACGGCCTGTGAGAAAATAGGAAAAACTAGTAGACATCTAGCACTTCTCGGGAGTCGAGTCCGAAGTAAGTTGCCAGAAAGGGAAGCCTCGCAATTTCAAAGGACTAAGGACAATGGTGGCACTACGCAACTAGGCAGAGGGAGCGAGCGAATTGGCCCATGCTTCGAAAGGATCGGAAGAGACACAGGTGGAAACCTCAGACGAGGCCCTGCAAAGGAGGGGTAGGGGTGGGACCGATAGGGAAGAAGGACAATATGCTCTGAGGGAAGCATGGAAGTATATACAGAAGAACCCAAGGGAAGGGGCCGTGTCTTCCAATAACGGGGGGGAGCCCCTACAAGGGGGGGGTCCATGCCTAAGCGCTGAGTACCGATGCGCTTCTGTTGGGGACCTTCAAAATCCATCATTATAGAAAAAGGACCGCGTCAATAAGTTCGCGGTCAACTGACACCCAATTACGATTGTGGGAGTTGAATTTCACCTTCAAAAAAATAACATCTGAGAGCGGAAGCATCTTCTAGGACTCAGCATTCCCGTACCTTTTCCAGGCCGGACCACAAATCTCTAAATCCGTGGGGGCCCGACATGACAGGACATAAAGTCCGGAGGTTTTTCTCGAGGACCAGGTACCCGTGTCCCGAACACTCGAAAGGGGGAACTAGAAGGTCCGCAAGGTCTGGTGGGGCAGGGGAGAGTGATGATGATTCAAGGAGGGGCCACCGGAGCACCGAAACGCTCGCGAGCCGAAAACGTCTCTGCGCCCGTGCCTAGTCCCGTTCATGGATAATCTGCTATCGGGGTACGTACGGCTGCTTCCAGGGGAGATCTTTGTCCCGAGCGAGAGGAACCCATTTTGGGTGAAATTGGTCACCCTTTTGTTCGCTTTGACATCTGGAGTGTTCAAGCCTGAGAGGGCAATGCGCTCAGACCAATCTTCAGCGGGGAGACTACAACCACTAGGCAATCTCTGACCAACATTGTTTTTGGTGGTTGGAGGAAATTCGGAATAGTCCCGAATCTGTTCGAGGAGCTGAGTCCTAACCCTCGCTATCCTGTTACCTGATAATGGGAGGTTCGGTCAAAGGGTTGGTTAAAATCTGGGGTACTTGGCGGAAAGAAGAGAGCACCTGTTTAATAACAATGGAAATTAGTGACTATTATGGTTTATTACGGGATCTTTGGGGACCTCTAACACCCCTAGGAGAATCAGAGGTCTAGCTTACGCTGGCAAGGTCTCCGAGGCCAATGAGTAAATGGATTGGGAGATTTAGTATCGACTGTTCTCTTGGAGAAGACTAGGTTATCGTACCGGAGTCAAAGCACTTTAACAAAGATCGTCGGCGGGTCGAAAGAAAGGACAGCTAGGTCAGGGGGGGGGGAAAACGGCCGTTAGGAAAAGGACGGGAGGGGACTTCTGCTCAACGACGAGGGGAAACTGTTTCGATGACAAGGGACGGTCGGAGTATTTGAAAATAGGAAATAGGGGATCGACTGAAAAAATCAAACGGAGAAGAGATTATCGGGCGATCCGTGGGCAAAAAAAGGGATCGGAAAAAAGAGAGTCGATTACTTCCCGAGCTTGCAGGAGTCTAGTGTTGACAACCTCAGAACAGGGGGTAGGGTCGTCGTGGGAGGTGTCAAGGGGGGTTCCTTCCAATGCACATAAAACGCAGTAAAGTTTGGCGAAGCGGACCCCCTGTCACCGATAAAAGATCCATAAGCACTCATGGGGTGTAAAGGAGATCCTCGCAACGCTTCAACTGCACAGCGAGAGAAACAACACAAAGGATGGTTAAAGATGGCGCTTGAAAGGGGGGGTTCACTAGGGAAAATAATTTCAGGCCGTTCCGGGGCAAATGGTGGCTGTAGTGGTGGCATTTTTCTCTTGCATGGAAAAACGTAGTAGGGTTGGGCAGGCAGGCCAAAACCCTTCGCCAAGGACGATAACGCTACGGATGTTGGTCAAAGCAATCTATAGCACAGGCCCGTACCGATAGGGAAGCCAAGCGGAATGATCTTCCTACCCGGGGAGAGGCTAAGAGGAAAAAACAAAAAAAAAAAACATCGGCGAGTCGGGGACTTGAGCTAATTCCGTACCTGTGAAGAAACTTGGGAATCATACCTTCGGGCCGATCGGAAGCCAGCACGGGGGGAGTCAGGGTTCTAGTTCTTGGCATGAACTCCCTATCGGGGGGGGGGGGGGGGTGGTCTTTGGGACCGAGGGTTGGGGATCAGGGTATGATTTCCCCGAGCCGGTTTAACACCAGGAAACCAACCTCTCCCCGGAAGGTACGAAAGGGAAAACCCAGCCGAGTCCTCCACGGGAGTCCGAGGAACGTTAACGGATATGTGAAAACGTCAGATCGAAAGAAAGGATGGCCGGAACTGCTCGGGCAACATAGAGGAATAGCTCCGCCGCCAATCAATCATTCGTAACAAAATGGGGAGAGAAATACGAGGGGGCACCGTACGAAAACGAAAAGAAGCCTCTCCATGGAAAAATCGAGAGGGGGGGAACGCGAGGGCTAAAAAAGGGGGGAGTGAGAATACAGAACAACAAAGTGAGGGTTCACGCTAGGAGGGGAGAGTAAACTGGGGCAGGTTGCTTTAGAGGAAAGAATAACTCTACGGAGACCAAAAGGTGAAAAGGTTAATTTAAACAACATGTTCAGGTACGGGGGGACCAAAGGCTGTTCAGGCGAAAGGGGGCTGGTGAAAAAACTAATCTCCCCTTCGAAACAGAAATTACGAAGCCGGGGAGACGGTCTGAGGAACGGGGGATGGAATAAGGGCGCCTTTGGGGGGAAATTAAAACGTTCCTTAAGTGGACTAAACTAACAGGGGGGAAAAACGAAAAAGTCCAGACGACCGGTACCGGCTAAATTACCTGTCTATACGTTCGGCGAGGAAACGATATCACGCATATCGACGGGAGCGGCAGAAATTAGCGGGCACCAGACTGAATCCTGGCTTAGAGATGGCTTAAAAGCTCCGGGAGGATGATGCGATATAAAGAATGGTCGCCTAGCAAACGAGGGCGTGGTCGGGAGGGAGACATCCGAAACACCTTCCAAATCCCAGGGTATTGTGGAAGTATCAGGCACATTTCGCTGAAAAGGCTAAGGGAAATAACATTGCTGTTGTAAAAGGCTTCAACTGCAAAGAGCCGCGGAGGGAAATGGCGATCGGTGTTCACGGCTTGGTGGCCGGCTGGGTTCAGAAAAGAGGTAATGGGAATCAGAGAAGAGCAGCGGTTGTCGGGAAGGCAGGTCGACGAGAACCGACCCACGTCGTGGGAGGGGACCTAGAAAAAAGGGGGGTTGTCGCGGATAGCGATAGGATATCAGGGGGGTCGAGCGGCCTGCCTGGTCGGGCTTGATTGTTCGATCGAAGGGGAACGTTAAGGTTTATCTGGTGACAGAACTTCGGCAATACTCGAGAGGAGTGGGGAGGTCCTTTTTCAGTTGAAAACAGAGGTTTCTTGAGCCTGGTCACGCAAAAGGGTAATCAAGTATGAAGAAGTTACCTTGAGGAAGGAGCCTCTAAGGGTGTTGGGGGAAAAACAAACATGTCCTGGAAAGTCTCTAGGGGAAAGTCGGGAAGGCCATCTGAACCTGTCTAACCATCATGAGTTTATCGGATCCTGGTCTGTTGTAAATAACTCAACAACAACACGGAGAGTAAGTAGTATCGAAACCCCTACTACAAGAACCTCAAGCTCACATCCCTCTGGGAGAAAAGGTTCGGGCCAATCGAAGAAGAGAATGAGGCCATTCAGGTGGAATCGCCTGCGAAAAAGATGCGAAAAAGGACCAAGGAAGGGATGAAACATCTGTGCTGCCGTGGAAAACAGAATAGAACCAGTGAACGAACAGCGACGGTAGCCTTCAAGAGGGGGGCGGCTTGAACGCTAGCTTTAATACACTCGGGAAAAGAAGCAAAGCAGACGACGCCGAGGCGGCCCAAGAACGCTGACGCCCCGACTACTATGGTCATATCAAAAGAGGAACACTCGAGAGGCAGTGTAAGGCTGACACGTGGGTAATGGGGGTGTCTCGTCAGATAATCGACACCAGAACTCCAGTAAACAAATCAAGTCGGCCATCAAGAAGACACCTTCCAAAAAAGGGAAGGAGAAAGCCGCCTGCAACACGTCGGTCGTAGACTGCTTCGGGAAAGAAAAGGGCACAAGAATTGATAAAATCTATCGACTTCAACTCCCCGAGACTACGTAGGTGCCGGAGTCGAGGGGACTAACCGGACAAGCCCAGCTTAAGATCGGGCTTCTTCAGCGGATAAGACATTCAACGCGTAAAAGACCGTGAAAAAAAGGGTTAGGCAGCAAGGGTGGTTCCCAAACTCGGAGAATACATAGATAAAACTATCTGAGGGGGTCTGGGGGTACGGGAGGAAAAAAAGGGTCCATCTCCAGGGTCAAATCGTCCACGGGTCTCCTCCAGCGTTAGAGGTACTGTTCGTACTGGTCGGTGCGGGAGCCAAACTAAAACCTCGAGGACAACGGACTTCCAGCCCAGTCAGTTAGGTCATCGAGTATCGGCGATGGGAATAGGGAGTCGACAGGGTGGAAATACGGCAAGGATCCGAGAAAAGCCTGTTTGCCAAGGGAAATGGAAAAAGGGGGGACAAGGATCTCTGAAGGCGGATAGGGTTGGAGTGCAACATAAGTTTACCTAAAGGAAAGAGCAGGGGGAACCATCCAGTTGGGGCGCGTGAACGAAAGAAATCGGTTGCCGCGGAGAAAAAACACCAAACAGATCGGGAAAGGCGAGGGAGCCGGGGGGGAAAAAATGAACGCGCAGGTTCTTTTCCGTTGTTGTACTGTCGACGGCCGGAAACTGAATAGGGGATCGAACACTGAAAGTAGAGTGGGGGAAGGAGAGTATCTGGAAAAGGACCTCAGAGAGAAATGCAGAGCCATCCGGGCGATAATCAAGACGAAGGGGCGGGTCAGACCTTGAGCAACGAGGGGGGGAGAAAACTTTAATGTCATGCCTGTGAGCGGGTTTGCAATAAAGTGGGAAATAACCGCTCGGAATCGACGCATGTCTCAATGTACTCGGCGGAACACTCTACATTACCGGGGCGGCAGAAACCGGCTCGGGGAAAAACTCGACCGTCAAGCCCGGCCGCACTGCCCGGTGGCGATCGGCGACGGTCGGGGAAGTGGCAAGTTTTTCAACGGAACCAACAAAATCGAGGGGAAAAAACTTGGCGAACTGCCCGATGTCGGACGCCTGTCGGGAAAAAAACCAAGGATCGGGCAGATCTGAGACTGGGGACCCTGGAGGTGGTCTTCACTTTTGCAAGAGCAAACCTAAAAAGACGTTGAACGGATGATAAATAATCGTTTGCCTTGGCACAGGCCCTTACACCGAAGGAGTCTTGCTCTCACGCTGACCCGCCCAAGAGACAGGCCGACTTCAAGAAGGGTCATAAATTGATCATACCGAAACCTTGAACATATATCTCACTCTGACAGAAGAAGTGGGTCTTAATTAAAAGATAGGGATGTGAGCTTTTCGGAGGTTAATTAAAAGGGCGGCTTGGGGATGTCGGTTTTAACGTTTTTCTCGGGCTCCATTACCTAGCTGGAGTGTTGGGCACGTCAAGAGAAAACAGATGATTGAAGTCCCGACCTGAAAAAAAGGTACTCTGGTTGTTCTCTTCTCAAAGGCACAGACCGAGAACCGTTAAACGTCAACGGATACTTCCAGGGAGACCGACCTCTAAGATCAGAAACGATTTGTATCGAAAGGATCGGGTATCTATTTATTCATCCAACAAGCTCCCGAGAGGAATCCAGAAGCTATTCGTGGGGGAAAGAAGAGGGTTATCCTCGTGGAGAAATACAAACAAGGGATAGAGTCCGCCGGAGTAATTTGAGCAGAAATTTCCAAGAAGATTTCTAGCACAACAGATCTCCCAGGGATTACAGGAAAAAAAAAAAGGCCTCCACGGCCGCAGGGTTAACCTGAAAAGGGTAGTATTCAAAAAAGGGCCTCATTCTTCATAGGGAGGTGAGGGAAGGGGAGGGCAAAGAGAAAAGAATCAAAACTAACGAGAAAAAAAAAGTGGCTGTCAGTGTTCGGGTCTCCTTCAGGTTTCCTCCAAAAAGACAATAACGCGAGGGGAAAGCAGCGATCACCGGCACGCTAACTAAAAAAGATTTCTGGTTCAGAAACAGGGACAACGGGAGGGGCCACCCCGATGATGATTTGTAGTCGAAACGGGGTGGGGAATCTGTAATTCAAAATAACTCTCCGAGAAACGAAATGAAATGTTAACCAAAAGGGGGTTGGAAGACGTAAGGGGGAAAAACTTGCTCGATCCCCAAAGGGAACCTGGAGACGAGAAAACTCGCCGGAAAAAATTCAATGAGGGGAAACAATGCTGGAGATGCGGGTGGCGCCGCGCGTTGGAGGGGTGATCCTGGGGCCAGTGGAACGCGAACGAAAAGGAAAAAAAGCCAAGAAAAAATAACCTGCGAAGGATATTAGGTAGGTTCCTTCCCGAGGGGTCAACTCTATCCCTAAAATCCATGGATTCTCCGACGCTCCAATGTCGAGGTGAAAATGAGGTCTAACTCGGGGGTTATTACTCCACTTCTTGGGGGCTGATTCCTCTAGAGAATAATTCGAACGGGAAAAAAGCGTAATAAAGAAAGGGGGAGTACTGGAATAGACTCCCGCAAAGGACATCCATTTTGGGAGTGAATCGAGCCGTCCAAGTTAAAGCTGTTCAAGATTGGTCCTTAATGGGGATGTTTGGAAGAAAACCCTGTCAAAGAAACCTCGTTCCCTAGGCGCCTGAAGTGGGGGTTACAGGTGTTTTCCGCGGGTCAGTCGAATTGCTGGGGGAGATAGCGCTCTTGGTCGGAGATCAAGCTAAGCAAAGACGATGTCGATTAGCTTCAAGATGATGGGGGGCTAGGTAGGCGGATCTTCGGGATTGGCTTACACGGTTGCCAACTTGTTACATCGGGATTCTTTCCTGTGGGAAAAACTATCGTAAGGTGGGTCGGGGAGCGTCCCTTGCGGGAAAAGCTCTGCCACCCGGGTCAATGCTAATGAGAGGGTCCGTTAACACGAGTTCTGGAGCCGTCGTCACAGACTAAGCTGAGCGATCCTCGCCCTTCGGGGCCTGGCCAGCTCTAAAGATATGAAAACCCATTACGTAATCGATATAGGAGTAGATTGTAAAAAATCACTCTAACCTGGTGCCAGCAATGGGGGGGTTGATTGATAGCAGGGGGGGTTGGTTTTTTCAAGCTATCTCTCAGAACAAAAAATTATTAATTAGGAAAATATATATTCTGAAAAGAGAAGAAGACAAGCTCGAAGCCACAAAACCTCAAGGGGAAAGTTAACGGGGACGAGGCTTCCAAGATCGCGGATATACTTCTCAAAGTCCTTTAACTCGCGGGAAGCTCGATCCGCAATTGAAAGAGTGACGTAACTGCTCAAGGCGAATGCCCTTACAAGCCGAATAACCTCATTTACGAGCACTTCTCAGACGATTTCCGAAGCCGAGGGGCAAAATCAAGGGGGACCCGCACGACACGGGCCCAGGAATCAGAAAGTCAAAAACAGCTGGAAGGAAAAAGCTAGGGGGAAAGCCCAGACTGGGCGATTATCAGGTTCCAACCGGTACTGCCAACTCATTTCCTATTTAGAGGGTGACGGTTTGAATTTCGCGAGAATCAAACACCAGTGAGAGCAAAAATTCAGAAGCCATGCTGGGAATACAACCGGGAGGCAACAAAGTGCCGTAGAAAACCGATTCTCCAGTTCGGTGTCAGAATGTGGTACTATGAGAGGGTCTGACTCCGGCTCAAATCCAGGCATTATTGAGAGAACAATAACTGAAGGCTCAATTAAACCCCTCCCAATGAATGGGTGGCCCGGCGTGAATGAACTCCCGGAAACAATCTGTCGCTGACTGGGCGAACGGGCCCAGGGACAGCAGTGCCGTACGGGGTCACACCTGGAAAACATTATTCGCCAGCCGTTGGTGGCCACCTCGACATTTAAATTAACGGAGGTCGTGGGGGGACCGACCGGTCCATGGATCCAACGTACTATCCGTCAAAAAAAGGCTCGTTCGGGGCCGAGGGAGCGGTCCTGAATTAATCGGTCACTTGCCAGACCTACTACAACAGCGAGTAGACCACCGGCAGGCAAGCCCTTCGTTGAAGTCAGACAAGAGACGGAATTTCTGAAGGCCTTCTTCGGGGAAATTATCGGACTGGGTACCATATCAGCGAAGCCGGTTGTCCAGTGACGTAATGTTTGAATCTCATGAATATAGCCTGATAGTGGTAGAGCCTCAAACGTAAACAAGGAAGTTTCAAGACTACCGGTAATCTATTTACAATACCCGTTTTTTTAGAGAAAGAAAGAAGGTTTTTCTACGGCGGATCTTGCAAGAGCGCAGAAATTGAAAAGAGCAAGCGAGTCACTTGACTGGTGACGTGTTACCAGCCGGGAAAAACCTCTATGATTGAGAGGCAACTGGTGACATTGAAGAAATTAGTGGGGAGGATTATCGTTAAAAAACGATCCTTGCAACCTCACAAGCAAGGATGAGGGAGAAATCGCCATACGTCTACGACCTGCCTATGGGCAACGAACTCCCGTGGATACGCAGGGGGGGTGTCACTGTGCCTTCCGGGGGGCGTGGAAGTGTGTTTAAATCAGGCTAGTGGAAATACTCTAGCTTTTGAAAGTTACTCGGCGGCCGAGGGAGACCTCTGAGTAGTAAACACTTAAGGCTGCCCAGAGGTACCCTTACGGACTATAACACGAAGCGGGAGCTTGGCCCTGGTCTAAGCGGTCTAACGGGGCTTGATTATGGAAAACAAGTTGTTCAAGATTATACACTCGAGGACTCTCAACAGAACTGAACTCATATATGTGAGACTGGTAGTTCCCTGTAGCGGTATCGGCTAAAAGAGGGCGGCAAAACCGGAGCGGAAAGGCCTGTGGCGAGATGGGGTACCACCTCAAGAAGTTTGTGAAAAGCTTCGGTTGAAAGAAATAACACCGGGTGGCCAGGTCACGTGAAATGGGGTACAAGACGGGTGATGCTGCGCGAAAAATCAAACACCGAAACCGTAACCAACGGAGCTAAGTGCAGCTATCAATACGGTCCAAGGGGACAAAAACATCAGCTCAAAACCACTTAGCAGGCGACCTATCTGTGGTCCATTTGCGGTCGTCTCCGTTCAAGCAAGGTCGTCGAGATCTGGCTTGCCTTTTTGGACCGTTGCTCTCTTCCTCCACCGTCCGGTAGTATGGGAAAGAAAACCCTATATTTCGGACCAATAAACGGGCTCGGAGGGTCCAATCGATCGGCCAGGCCCCTGACCACCGTCTCGAAACGATCTACCTATCCCTGGTGCGAAGCCGCGAGTCAGGAAGTTCGAATGCGGATGCAGTAATTACTGAGGATATAACCGGAAAAAGATCCGCTAAAGTAGACGATGAAAATAAGTGAAAGAGCGGGGGAAGGGGGCGATCCGGGTGGCCGCAATACGTGGAAAACCAAGGAAGTAACGAACAGTAAATTGAGACAGCGCGATTTACACATCGATTCGCCCAAACAGCCTACACAATTAAGGACACAGGACACCAAAAAAAAAGATGCCTACTTTGCCTCAGAGGGACTATTCGTAGTCCGAGAGGAACCCGCGGAGAGGGGCCTGCAGAAGAAGGCAGCTAGGAGTCTCACGCCTCAAACAAAGATGGAAATTACACCAGGGGTCTCCGTTTGTAAGACCGGCACCAACTGATCAAACAGGTAAAAGAAAGTCGAAAAAGCAGGAAAAACCTACATCTAGGGAACTCTAAAAAGTTGATGGGGGTCTCCGCGAACGGTGGTTCCCAAAGGGGGATATGTGGGAGAAAACGGTTACAGAGGGGGACTGATAATCACCGCTCCCGGCGGAGAGAAAAAAAAAGATGAAAATGTTCCCCAATTGTCAAAGGTACGGGCCCAAAGTGTTCGCGCTAGGTCTGGTGAAACCCTCCCTTTCGGCAAGGAAGAATCGAAGTAAGTAGGTCAAGGGAATCTAAGGGGGCGTAAGGGGGAAGGGGTTCTCAAGCTGTTAGTCAAGGAGAATTTACCAGGGGGGTACTAGTCTACCTACGAATCTCCACCAAACATACACTTTTCCGTGATCGGGGCCAAGTTTCTAGTCTCACCTAGATACCTCAAATCCTTACGTTGAAGATTCATGGCATGGGAAAAATAGATGTTCCAGTTTAGATCGATTTGGTTCACAGGACGGAACAAATACTTAATTTTTATAAGAAGAAGTAGTCGAACTACTTGGGGGGGGGAAAATTTAGAAGCATCTCAAGCCGGCCAACTCAAAAACTGGCAGGGGGGAAAGCTTAATTGTGAGTCACAGGTAAGAGGTACTAGTTCTCATCAAAGGAAGGGTATTTTTGGCCGGGGGTACTTCAGAAGACCTCGGGGAAAAAACAATATTGAAAGCCTGGCGAAGAGGTCGGGTTTGCCACGGGGGTGGTCATGGGGTCATGGAGGAGTAGGGAGGTAGTAGAAGATTCGGTCTTCCTCCTGAGATGGATACCAACAGCTTGTCGAGGAAGAAGGCAAGGGGTTGGATTGGAAAGGGAGTCTGATAGGGGCAGAAAGGGGGAGCGGGGGGCGGTCCGTGCCTCTTGGGTTCTTGGCAATTTCAGAGTAATGTTAACGGGAGGATAAGGCACTTGGGAGGCAAGCGCGAGGCCGCGTAAGAGAAGGGTTACGTTCAGAAGTTGGTTTTCTCCTAGGGTATGAGAAGGGTTCACGGAGAGAGACGTAACGATCAAAAGATTCCGAGGTCCTTCGGGTCCCGTGGCAAGCCGGTATCGATTTGGGGATACTTTCTATCTCTTCGATCGAAGACGACTGAACAGGGGGCCCAGCAAGAGGAAGATGAAGGGTCTTACAGGTGCCGCGATCGCTATCCACACAACGAAATATTATTATGAGGGGGGAATCGCATTAAAACCATCTCCACAGATATAAAGCAATCCCGTCTTGGGAGACGGTTCGGGGGAATTGGCCCTCTCGCACGAGGATTCTTTCCAGTAAACCTTAAACTAAAAGAGCGCTGCGGACTCTCCCCCAAAGTAACCTCAGGGAAGAAGGCTCGACATTGATCTACGATTCCGGAAAAAGCTAACATAAATCTGGGGTAAAAGCACTCACTAAAATAGGCTGAGTTGCATACACTTGAAGAGGGCCTCCGGGACTCCAGAACTTCCCATCGATTCAGAATACAGACTGGCATGCCAATCTCTTACGAATTTCGACTAGGTAGGGAGGTATCAAGGTACGCCAAACTCAGGGGCCATAGGTCCTCCCCCACGCTGGGATGTTCTCTGGATAAGGAACGCACCCACAAGAGAGATATCCTAGAATCCTTAGCGGAGGAACAAAGAGGTCCAAAAACAAAGTGAAGGGACCCCGCCTGAAACAGGAAAGCGGATTGGCTGATGAATGAAGACGTCACAACATCCATGGACCGGGATAAGGAGGCCAGAAGTCCCTGGAATGGACGACAAATCATCAAAATGTTGTGAGGCCGATGACGCCCTTCCAGGAACTCGTCTCTTAAAGCTAATCGATTCTAGATCGCACTTGTAAGTCCTGTGAAACTCAGATCTGAAACGCCTGGTGACCCTGAAGATGTACAGGACTCGTAAAAACCATCTTGCTATCGTAAGAAAACGCGCGAAGACATTTCAGTCATGGGGACGGGTCCATGAGCAAGGGTCTTTCGGGAAGTATTTAGCTTTAGGTGCGTCACTTGAAGTTCACAGCCAAGCATCACACGTAGGAAAACATACAAGCCAGGCGATTAACAATCAGAACGGTAGGAGGCGATTAAAGAGTCGCTTCGGACAGGGAGATAAAAGGGGTGGTCAAAATAGCCTGAAGAAGGTGGAACGTAACGTGTCCGGTGGTTGGGACATTGGGGCGCTTTACACGTGAATAAGAGCGAGAGTTAGGGAAACTTCAACCATCTAACCTTTCGAACGATTCATGGGCGTGGAAAGAAATTTTTGAGGAACGTGAAAAAAGCGGTTGTTACTCAGGCGCGTCTGGGGCCTGGCCAGCCAGTGAAAGCCGGGGTGGAAACTGACGAAGGAAGCGGGGTCTTGTAACCGTGGTTTTGATCACTCTTGGCTTAAACCTTATGGGGGCGACACTTGAAAGTGTAAAAAGACGGAGGATGAGGCGGATATCGGGGGAAAGTCTAACTCACACGCAAATGTCATGATAGCCGACGTGGCTTAACTGAAAGAAGAAAAACCTGGGAACGATTCGCTACTTTATGCACTTCGTGGGGGTGTCCAAACCGTTACATTAAGAGGTTGGGTTGGGAGTAAGTTTAAATACTTCCTAGTTTCAAGAAGCGCAAAGGACAATTTACACGAGGACTGGAAAGGACAAGTCCAAGACGGGACCACTTCTTCTGGCACTACAGAGGAAGTCAGTCTCCACCTCACGATGAGGCTGGAAAAAGGGTCGATCTGGCCGAAGATTATTTCCAGTGTTCAGGATCCAACTCTTACTTCAGGTAAACTGA
>Ga0179593_1421949_pt1 | contig 27729 bp, 35 predicted proteins | sample CZODoug2_1_08_16_FD_185931 | JGI IMG/M metagenome (GOLD analysis project Ga0179593, IMG submission 185931) | Vadose zone soil fungal communities from Angelo Coast Range Reserve, California, USA - CZODoug2_1_08_16fungal (PacBio error correction) | ecosystem: Environmental > Terrestrial > Soil >...
TCGAGGGGGGATGGGGGTTTGTGAATTTGTTTGGATTTTGCAACCGATATCACCAAACTTTTTAAATTGTCTGTAATACAGAGCTGCACTACAGGGTGAACGCCTCCCCTGGGTAAAACCCCTAGGTTCCTTCAGTTGTAACAAAAACTTTTTGTAACCATTAAAAGATTATAAACACAAAAGTTTGTTTTTTTGGGTTTACCTTTTTGGTTTTGTGGTGGGTTGGCCAAAAACATGGAAAGGTCACAGAAGGGAATCAAAAGCCCAAAAAGGTGGTTCCAGCTGTCCCCAAACACGAAGGGGCGTCGGTTCCTCTGGTCTGTCGGAGGGGGGGGGGATGATCCAACCCCTGGGTGTTGCGGGCCGGGGGCAAGCCATTTTTGGTTTTGGATTGGGTCCAACCCACTCAACTAAATCGTTGGGGGAGCTTTGAAAGGGACCAGGACTGGGGAATCACGATCAAAAGCTGGTCCTTCAAAAAAAAAAAAACACCACTTGAGAAAAAAAAAAAAGAAATTCAGAAGAAGAAAAAAACGGGTGGGAATCACCCCCCCTGAAAAAAAAACAAACCGGGTAAGGGGAAATGGAAAAAAAACTTGCAACCAAAAACCGGCAGAAAACCGGACGCAAACCAAAAAAAAAAATCAAAAGGGTCCCCAAACTCCACCTTCTCCCCCCTGGTGGGGACACGACCAAGGGAAAAAACCATGCTTGGGGCCCTGTTTCCCTGGTGAAAACCAGGGACCAAAGTGGTTGGGAAAAAGGGCTAACTTTACCAAACCTGGTACCCCAACAAGTTTTTTTGGGGGGGCCCACCCCAAAAAACAACCCCCCATAGGGGGGGGGGGACCCCAAAAAGTTTGGGGGGTTGGTGGGGTTTTTGTTGGGGGCAACTGCGGGGGTGTGAAATCAAAATCTGGGAAGAAACCTCTTGCCCGGGAAAAGGAAGTGGGGGGGAACCCCAAGTTTTTGGTCTGCAAAAAACCAAAAACCCAACCCAAGGGGCCCCTCCCCTCCCCCATAAACCAACGTTGTCCATCACCAGGAAGGGGGGAAAGTTTTTGTTTGTTGGCAAAACTTGTCCGGGGAAAACGGGCCCCGTCTTGGCCCCCCCAAGGGGTCAAAACTAACCCCAGGAAAGATCAAAAAGGGACCCCGGGGCCCCTCCGGGGGCCCAAAAACCCACCCAATGGTTGGGTTTTTTTGGGGGCGGGCAAGGTCGAAAAATTGAAAAAAGGCCAAACCCCCCACGTGGAAGGGGGAGGGGGTAAAGAAAATTGGGCGGGAAAAACCTGAGTCCGTTGGTGTTCGTGCAGGGAAAATTCAAGGCAACTGAAAAACCACCGGAAGCAGAACTGACCCCCCCGCCCCCACGGTGGCCCGGAGGGGGGGGTTGGGGGAATCTGGGGGAAAAAAAAATAAAAATTCGTCCAAAAGGGGGGGGTGTAAACGAACAAACCCAACAGGTAGAAAACTTCCCCCCGCCCGCCCCGGGCCCCCACTTTTCCAAAAAAAGGGAAATTTCGATCCCCACAAGGAGACCCAAGGGAAAAAAGAAGGGGGGAATGTGGGGTTGGCTGGACCCGTCAGGGTAACACACGGGGGGGGGGAAACCGCAGGTTTTGTCAAAAAAAAAGGAAAAACAAGGCCCCGGCAAAGAAATTTGTTTTCTCCATAAAGAAAACAAAAGGAAGGGGGGGGGGAACTTGACCCCCCCCCCAACCTGTTCCATCATGGGGGGGGAACCAGCGCCGGGGAAATTGCAAGAAAAGGGAAAAATACACAAAAAAAAATTCTTCCCAAACCACCCCCCAAACAAAAAAAAAGCGCGAAAACAAATCCCCCACCCAAGAGGGGGGAAATAAAGTAAAAAATAAAACGGGCGGGGGGGACTTGAGAAAAAGGAACCAATCTCCGGAAGAAACTGGGGCCCCCGGCGCCAGGAAAAGGAAAAAAAGGGGGGGCCAGCCCCGGCGCCAACTCCCAGCCCACAAACCTGGTGGGTTTTGGTGGACGGGTTTTGTTTGGTTCCAACCCCGGCCCAGGCCCCCCCCCAAAAAAACAGAATTCCCCCCCACGGGGGAATTTTAAACAACGGGAGGGAACGGAAGCATTCCCAGGATTGGGGGTTGAGTGGCCCTTGTAGCCCCAGGCCCCCCCTGCCCCGTCCAAGGATCTTAGCAAATTTTTTTTGCCTAAAAAAAAAAAAAAAAAAAAAAACCTGTGGGGTGAAAAAAGTTTTTTGGGGTGGTTTCAAACCATGAATCCCCGAAAAAAAGTTTTTGCCCGCTTCTCGGGGGTATCCAAACTTCTTGGTCACAAACCCCCCAGACCGCTGAAAGAAAAAGAGTCCCAAAGTTGAACACAACCAGCCAGCAATTGTGTTTTGGTGTTCCCAAAATTTTTGGGTGTCTGGGGGGGCCAGGGAGTGGAAAATTGGTTCAGTAAAAAAAAAGGGTGCCCCCCCCCAACTTGTTTGGGTTTTTTTTTTGCCAAAAATTCAAACAGGGCACACGGGGGGTCAAGGGCTTTTTTCACAGTGTTGTAAGGCGATTGAAGAAACGGACCGGGCCCGGCCAAGGGGCACGAATCCATTGGCCCTAGGGGTTCGTCCGTATGAACAAAACAGTTGGGGGGAAAACATTGTCCTTTTTGCGCCCAAAACAAAAAAAAACCGCCCCCAAACCCCCCGTGGGATGTGGCGGTTGGGGGGAAGTTGTGGGGGGGGGAGGGTGTTCCCACGTGTCCGGACCCACCACCCAGTAGAAACCCTTGAATTTGACCGGGGGAAACCAACATAACGCCAACGGGGGACGTGAACCCACCCACCACCAAAATTCCACTCCCTTTCAGGGGGGGGGGGGGTTTTTTGTTTTGCGAATGTGTTTGGTTGGGGTTCCCAGAAAAACCCAAAAAAAAACCCGGGCCCCAAAAGGGGTGGGGACGAAAAAAACAAAATTTAAAAGGGGGAAAACTTCCCCCAATGGAGAAAAAAGTCCAAACCCCCGTCAAACCTGAAAAAAGAAGGACCAAAACCCGTATAAGATCGTGTGTGTTTTGGGTCCCCCCCTTTAAACACAAGGTGGGCTTTTTGGACGAGTTTTTTCCCCCACCGGATCAAAAAAAAAGCCCCCGCCCACAGGACAGAAGGAAAAACGGGGGGGGGGGCCGTAAGCTCCCCAGACAAAATGCACCCAAGTTGTTTTCTTGGGAACGAAAAAGGGTCAAAAAAACTTTGAAGGTCCCGGAATTCCAAGTGGTTTTTCCCACAGGGTAAACCTGGGCCCCCTCGGACCAACAGGGGGGAGCACTCGCAACTTTTTGGGGGAACCCTCTCCCTCCACAAGTAAAAAAGGGAGGGCCCCCTTTTTGGGGGAGAAACGTGAAAAATGTGTGGTGGTGTCGATTAAAAAAATCGTAAAACCGGCCTCAACAACAAAAGATTTTTGTTTTTGGTGTTCCTAAAAACAGGGAGCAAGAAAGAAAAACCGACCCCTGGTTTTCCCCCAAAAAAATGTTGAGGTTGAGGAAAAAAGAATCCACAACCCCCCCTGCAGAGGAAAAAAAAGAATGTTCCCCCCCCGGGGGGGAACCCCCAACCTAAACCCCCGGAAAACCAAAAGGGGACCTCCAAAAATGGACCCGTCCAAAAATGCAGAAAAAACCCCCAGATTTTGAAAGTTGGGACAGGGGTATTCAAAAGAAATTTTCAAAACCAGGGGTTGGGACCGACCAAACTGGGGGGGGGGGTTGGAACGTAAAAAACAGTCCCAAAAAAGAAACGCCCCCGGTGGGAGAAAAAAAATCCGGTTTAATAGGTTCCCCCCCCCCAACCATTATAAGGATAAGACCCAAACCACCCCTCCCCCTCGGGGAGGGGGGGGGGGGAAAAGGACAGAAAAGAGAGAGACGGAATTTTTGAAAAAAGGGGGGACAGTAAAACCACCAAAACCCCCTTCCAAAACAAAGTTCACGACCAGATTTTTTTGGGTTTTGGTTTTGGGGTGAAAAGGGGGAAAAAAAACGTCTTTGTTCCAGAACCAAAGAGGAAGTGGCCGTTTAAAAAAACGGACGGGGGCCCCCAGCCAGATGGGAAAAACGGAAGAAAAAATGGGGACTTTCCCTTGGAAAAAAGGAGGTGTTCAACCAACATCCATTGCAAGCCAGGGGGAAACACAGGAAATTGGGTGACCCCGAGGGTGGTTTTTTTTTTAAGAAAAAACGATTTCCCCTTCGGAAAAGCAGTTTTGTTTGGTTTTTTGGTTTTTTTGGTGCCCCAACTACCAAAAAACCAAAACAAATCATACGGGGAAAAAAAAGGAAAACCCCCCCCAACCACAAAACGGGTGGCGGGAAAAAGGCCCCCTGGCACTGGTTGGTGAAAAAAATAAAAGAGTGCACTGGATTAGGTAAAAAGGATGGGGGGAAACGAAACACCCCCAGCAATTTGTGCAAGCAAACGATTTTCCCAACAAGGGCACAGAAAAAAAAAGCCCCCGGAAAGCCTGCCCTTCCAGGGGCGCCGAAAGCACAGGCAAGGGCGCCCCCCCAAACGGAAAAAAACCAAGAAAGATTCTTGCAAAAAAAAAAAAAAAAAAAACAAAACCTTGAAAAACCAAAAAAAAAAAAAAAAAAAAAAAAACAAAAAACGGTTTGAAAACACAAAAAAAACAAAAAGAAAGGAGGGGGAAAAACAAAAAACTAGAATCCTGGGTTTTTTTTGGCCCAGGCAACCTAAAAATTGGTTGGACCCGTTCCACCAATGAGCAAGGCCGGGCCAGCGAGCAACAAACCCCCTCCAGAGGGGGCCCTTTGAAGAGGGTTGGGGGGGGGGGGAAAAGAGGGGGTTGTCTGTGGGACACCAAAAAACCCCGGATTTTTATTCTTGAGGGGCCACCTAGGGGAAAACCAACCCCGGGTTGTAAAGATGCCAAAAAAAAAAAAAAAAAGGGGGGAGGAAGTGGGGGTTTTTTGACCCCAAACAAAGGGGGGAAATTGGTTGGCTAAACTGATGGGTGGAAGGAAACGCAGTTTGTAAAAAAACCCCGACCACATGGGAAACCGTTGGGGGTGTTTGTTGGTTTTTTTTGGTTTGGTTTTGTTTTTTGTGGGGGGGGGGGGGCGTACAAGTGTAGGGGGTCACAATTCACCAAAACCGAAAAAGAAGGTGTTTTGGCATTTGGGGACTCCCGTTTTAACCCCCAGGGGAGGGGGGAAAGAAGCCAAAGGGTGTAAAAAAATTAGGTAATTATTAGATGAAATAAAATGGGACGGGAAAGTGGAAAACAAAGCCAACTTTTGTCTTGGTGGACCACGCCCCGGTTTTTTTTTAAACGGTTTTTTGAAAAAAAAGGAAACCCAAACTCCAACCAGGTCACCCTTCTTTGTGAAAGGGGGTGGGGTGTAGGTGGTGGTTACACGGAAAAAATATTGAAATCACTGCAAAAAAAAAAAAAAAAACAAAAGCCACAGACCAAACCTTTTTCCAAGGAGGGAAAGAAAACCCAAAAAAAAAAAATGGAGGAAAACCCCAAGGCCCACGAAACCACCCACACAACACCAACCACCCAAACACCAAAACAGGGTGCGTTTTGGGGGGCCACCAGAGGGTCCCAAAACCCGGTGACAAAAAACGAAGTTCCTATGCGCCCAATCCAAAAAAAAAAAAAAGGGGGAACAAACATTTAAACAAGGAAAAATTTGGGGTGGCTGTGGGGGGGGGCCATTTTCGAAAAACACCATTGGGGGGAAAAGGGGGGGGGGACACCCCCCCCCCAAAACCGGCACCTCCATCAAAACTCCAAGGCAAAACAACACACGGGAGTATTTGGCGGAAATTTTGGATTCGGGGGGGGGGTACAGAAAGAATGCTTTCGCCGGCGGGGAACCCAAACCCAAAAGGAGTTCCCCCAAGACCAAGGGGAAGACCTTTGTTTTTGCGGTGTAGGTCAGGGGAAATCTGCCAAAAACCAAGAAAAAAAATTTATCCATAACCAGGGGGGGGGGCACCGTTGAATATTAGAAAAGGGTTTGTGGGTCCAGTTTTTTTTTTTTTTTTGTTTTAAAAATTCTTTTTCCTTACCCCCCTCTAAACCAATTTCCCGGTCAGGTTGGGGGCCGTAAAAAAAAAAAAAGCCAACCCCTCAAAAACAACTTAAAAAAAATGAGGAAAGAAAATGAAGAACATAAGTTTGGGGGTGGGGGGGGGGGTTTTCACGGCCCTCCAACCCCCAAAAAAAACAAAAAAAAAAAAGGGGAAAAAGCCCGGGGAACCCAAAGTGACAAAAACCCCGATTGTTCAACATCACCTCCAAGTCCAAGGCCGTTTTGGGTGGGGAAAAGTTTTTGAGAACAGGTGTGGGAAAACCTCTCCCTCTTCCCGCAATCGGCAGGAAAACCCCCTATTTGTTAAGAGGGGGGGGGAGGAGAAATAAAGGCCGTTGGGGGCAATCCCAACCCACCACTGTTAACCCCCTCACGAAAAAGAAACCCGGCCGGGAAAGCAGAAAAACCTCAAAAGAAAGGGTTTCCACAAAGACCCAAAGAACAAACCCCAAAGGGCCCCACACCCACCAGGGGAAAAAAAAGGATCCAAACCCCCGCGGTCCAGGAATCGGGGGTGGTCCAGAGAAACAAACGTACCCTGTAGGGGGGAAAAAAGGATTTGAAAAATGGATTTTTTCCCCCACCAAGGTGTAATGCCACAAGCTTGAAAACAAACTTGGAAAAAAAAAAAACCTATCCACCTTTTGGGAAAAGGGGTTGAACGTTACCGAAGTTTTTTTTGGGTTGGGGTAATCAAAACAGCAGGAAGTAGAAGAGGGGGATTTCTTGGGGGAAAAGAAAAAACCAAAGGCCCCAGTCCCCCCCCCCAACCACCCCGGTGGTTGTGTGGGGGGAAAAAAAAAAAAAAAAGCAAAAAAACAAACGCACAGGAACCATTTGAGTTGGAAACAGCCCCGGGGGGGGGTGGTCCTTTTATTATCAAGGTTGAAAGGGTCCCCACCCCTCATGTTCAGGAACTAAAAAAACAACAAAACACAAAAGAAAAGGGTCCAAACCCAACACATTCAATGAGATCAAACTTGTTGTCCCTGGCAAGTAAAAGGCCCCATTTGTGTCCCCCCAAACAGGGGACCGTGGACACTCAGTTTTGGGGTCAGGAAAAAAAAGTCCCATGAGGGAAAACAAAACCCGCCCGGGACCAGACCCCCAAACAATTCCAAAGTTTTAAAACTTCCGGCCCATTTTTTTTCCCACAAGGGGGAAAAAAAAAAAAGACGCTGAAAAAAAAGCAAAAAGGTGGAAAATCAAGTTGACACAAAAAAAAAAAAAAAAGGGGGAACCCCCTGGTTGTTTTCCCCCCACGGGAAAAAAAACCAAAAAAGCCCTGCCAAAAAGCCAAAACAACAAAAAAAAAAAATGACAAAAACCAAAACCATGCAGGCCACTTGGTGGGGGTGGGGTTTTGGTTGGGTTGTTAAAAGGGGGGAACGCCCTCCCCCCCTCCGGTCAAGGGGGGGCCGTTTAACCCCCACAAAATGGGGAAGGGAGAGAAGTACAATAAAGGGGGGAAAGAAAAGTAATCACCTGCAGGGGAACTTGGATAAAATAAGGGGGGTGGAACAACAACCCTGGAAAAAAAACGGGGGCCAGTTTTTTTCCCGTAAAAAATTTTTTTTAAAAGAAAAAAAGGGGGAAAAGGGGGGGAAACCACTTTTTTGGGTTGCGTAGATCGGCAAGGAAAACCCCTGGAATAAAAGGGAAACAAGAAAAAAACCAAAAACCCGAGGGGATGCGGATGGGGGTTTTTTAAACCCCCTTGGCGAACCACCACAACCCTTTTTTGAAAGGTGCCCCCACCCCCCCAAAAAAATTTAACCCACTCCCCCCCCCCCTTCGATTCCCCGTTAAAAAAAAAGAGGGGGGGGGGGGGGGGAACCCCCACCGAAAAAAAAAAACCAAAACAAAGAAAAACAAACCAAACAAAAAATTGGGCCCTGGGGGGAAAAGGGGACTCAAAAAGTATGGCAAACAAAAACGGCCCCCAGGGGAAGGGGGGGGGGGGGAAAAAGTTGGTTCCCTGGTGAATTGGGAGGGGGAGGGGGGCCCAAGGGGGGCCAGTTTTGGGGGGTAAACTTTTCCCCCTCCCAAAAGCCCCTCCGAATCAAAAAAAACGCCGCAAACCCAAGGGAAAGTGGCGGCAAACAAAAAACACCAAACGCAAAAAAAAAAAAAGAACCCCGGGAAAAAAAAAAATGACATTGTCCCCCACCACAAAACGGAACCCCGGTAAACGGGAAAACCCGAGGGGGGAACAATGGCTGGCAAAAGAAGCCAAGTGGGTGTGGGGGGGGGGGATAATTGCTGAAGGCCAAAACGCTGCGTATAAAACGGAGGAAAAGCCAAAAATTTTGGGGGGGTAATGGCGATTCCCCCCCCACGCCCAAAAACGGCACCCGAATCGAGGCGCGCCAAACCAAAAAAAGCCCCACAAGGGGTTTTTTGGGGGGGGGTTTGGGCATCTAAAGGGACCGTTTTTGTTGGGGGGGGAGGGGGGAAAGAAAAAAAGCAAAAAAGGGCCCGCGGAGTAGGGGTTTAAAACCCTCTTTGGGCCAACCCCAGGAAGAGGGGGGGAAAAAAGACCAACCCAACCAACATTCCCCAAAACCCCATCCCCCTGAAGGACCCCAACCCCTTTAACAAAAAAAACAAACACCCCTCGGAAACCCCACCCCCCCCCCCCCCCTAAACGAGGAAAACAACAATTCCACCCGGGGGGGGGGGGGGGGGGTTAAACTAAAAAAAACTAAAAGGGCCTGAGGAATAATGGCCCCTTACCTTAAACGGAAAAAAAGAGGGAGTGGGTAAAAAAAATTTAGGGGGAAAAGCACTACTTTTTTGGGGTGTTTTGGGGTTTTTTGGGGGGGTGGTGGGGTTTTTTTTTGGGGGGGTGTTGGTTGTTGTTGTTTGGGGTTCTTTTTTGTGGGTTTTTGGTTTTTCCAAGAAAGGGTGCAAAAAACACGCCCCCCCCCGAAGCTCGGGGAACCGTGTCGGGCCTGTGTTTTGGTGAGGGGGAGGGGGCAAAAGGGGGGGGGTTTTACCAAAACAAAACGCCCCCCCTGGGGAAAAAAAAATTCGGAGCAACCAACCTCTTCCCCCACGAGGGGGGGAAAAACCCCAAGGGAAACACTGCCCACCCACGGCAAACACTCACCAACACAACTACTCGGTGGCTAACACACCAAGAAAGGGGAACAACTTTTTTTTCCCCCCCACCAACACTGTGGCCCGACGATCCTGAGCGAGAGGGGTAGGCGTCCCTGGCCTTTGTTTTCTTTTTTTGTGTGATGTTTTTTCCCCCCGGTGGGTTTTTTGGGGGTGTGTTTTGAAAGAAAAGGATGGTTTGGTTTGGGGGGGGTTTTTTGTTGGTTTGCCTCCGGGTGTTGGTTGGGGGGTTGTTTTGTGTTTTGGGGAAAAACTATGGTTTTTTTTTTGGGTTTTTTTTGTTTTTTGTTGTGTTTTGGTAGTGGCAAAAAGGTTTGATTGGGTTGTTTTTGGGTTGGGAGTCCTATTTGTAGGGTGTTTTGGGGGAGGGGTTGTTTTGGTGCTTTCTTTTGTGTAGCTGTTGTTTGGGTTTGTGTTTGTTGGGAATTGGGAATTTGTTTTTTCTTTTTCGGTGGTGTTTTGTTGGGGGTTTTGTTGTTTGTTTTGGTTTTTTTTTTATGTGAGAGGGCAGAGGGGCTGAGGAGCAAGGGAAAAAGGGTGGAAATTGGTTGGAGTTGTTTTATGGTTTGGGTTTCGTTTATTTTGTGATGTGGGAGTTGTTTGCCTCCCGCAGCTAGTTGTTCCCCAATGTGGGGTAATGTAAAGAAAAGAAAAACCCCCTCGACAAAAATCACCCCCATGGGGAACAAAAAAAAAACCCCCACCATGTGGTTTCCAAACCCCGCCGGGCTGGGAAAAAAAACTGTTGCCCCACTTGTGGTGGGGTGGCCTTTTTTCCAGGGAGGATGGGCCCTTTGTTTGGGGGGTTGGGTTTGTTTTTTTTGTTCCGTTGTCGGGGTTTTTTGTTGGGTTTGCTGGGGGGGGGGGGGAAAAAGTGGGGGGGGCCAAGGGGGCCCCGGGTGAACTGTCACACCGCCGAGAAAATGGCCCAAAAAACCCATTGGCTTGGGGGGGGGGGTCACTAATCGCAGACATGCCGAAGGAAAGGGGGTTTCGGAAACTACCACATAAAGTTTTTCAACCAAGGACAAAAAAAAAATTTCCCGCAAGGGCCAAATGTCAAGGGAACCAAGCGGGACGGCCCCCCGGGAATTCCTTTGGAAAAAAAACCGAAACCCCCCGAAAAAGAAGAACCCAAAAACTATGTCCATTGTCCGTTGGGCCCCCGAAAAAGGGGGAATGCAATTGTTCTACTAAAAAAAAAAGGGGGCCCTTAAAATGCAAAACCTGTTTTGGGCAACCACCCCCCCCCACCTGAACGAAAGCCCAAACTGGCCAAGAATGGTTTTTTTTTGTTTCGCCACCCCCTTGGAAAAAAGGTCCAAGATTCCAAGCGTTGGGAAGTAGGTGTCTTTTTGTTTGAGAAACGGGGGTGGAAAAAAAGGTTTTTGGGCTGTTTGGTTGGTTTGCAACCAAAGGTTTTGTTTTGGGGGGTGGAAGTGCCATTGTTTTTGGGTTTGTTTTTTTGTTTTCCCATTGGTTTTTTGTTATGTTTGGGGTTGGTTGTGGGTTTGTTTTGGGTTTGTTTGTTTGTGTTTGTTTTTGTTTTTAATGTTTTTGTTTAGTGTTTTATTAGGTTTGTTTTTGTGGGATTTTATTATTGGTGGGGATTAAGTATTTTTTTAGTTTTTTTTTTTTTGTTGTCGATAGGGGAGAGTGAGGGGGGTATACTGTTTGGACTTTTTTTTTTTCACACAAAAACCCCGGCCTCAAGGGTTGGGCGGCCCCCGGGGGAATCCTGCCCCAAAAAACGCCGTGGGGTGTAAGCCAATCGACACGCAAAAAAAACGTGAATGCCAAATAGAAGCCAAAAAAAACAAACCCCCAGGTTTTGTCTCTCCGCAAGGTATCCCACATCCCTTGACAAAAAAAAAAAAAAAAAAAAAACGGGAGGAGGAGGAAAAAGAAAAAGGGGAAGGACCCACTGGTCCTCCCCACCACCCGCACCACTACACCGAAGACCCAAACACCCCCGGCCCCCGGCCCCGAAAAAAAAAAAGGGGAGTTGAACCACTGGTCACCGGCCAAAAAAACACGATGGTCAACATGATGCCCCCCCCCCGGACAGGCAAAAAACCCAAAGGGAACTGTGGGGGGAGGGACGAACCCATTTGCCCCCAAAAAACATGGCCCAAAAAGTTTCTTTGATTGTCCTACAAGGGTTGGAAAGCCCTGGAAAGGTGGGAAACCAAAAAAAAACCACCCCCCTGGTAGCCCACCCCAGGGGAAAAAAAGAAAAAACCGGACCCAGGGGGACAAAACCGAACAGGGTTTTTGTCACCAGCGGTTGGAAGATCGGCCAAAAAAAATTCAGCCAACGGGGGGGGGAAAGGGGGGGGGGATGTGAGACAACAGGGTAAGTACAAAAGGGGGGAAGGCTGACAAGGGGAGGGTGCTGGAAAGGATGGGACTTGGGTTTTGGGGCCTTTGTGGTCCACGGGCAAAACCCTTGCAAGGGGGGGAGGGGCCCAGGGAAACCCAAATTTGAAAACGCCACCAATCCCCACTTTGCGCCCCCCCGGGAAAACCAGGGCCCACAAACAAAGGGTTGTTTTGGTTTTTGGCTCGTGCCAGGTTGGTCCCTGGGAATAATTACATTCCACCCCAAACCCGGCAGAAACTGGGGAAGAAAAATGAACGGGGGAAGACCCCCGCACATGGTCCCCCCCAAAAACCAAAAAGCCACCCCTTGGTTGGAAGGTGAACCTCCTGGGGGGGGGGGGCAGGACCGGTAAAAAAAAAGAAAAAGAAGAGAAGAAAACCGGACCCCTGCCCACGAAACACCAAAAAGGGGCACCAAGCCCCCCAACCGTTTTTGTTTGGGGGGTAATACTTCGAAAAAATCGGAAAAGGTTTTCGGTCCACCCTTGGAAAAACGAAAACCACCAGAATAAAAACGTCAATCCCCGCAGGGGGGGGGGGGAACAGGTTTCCAGAAAACTAAAAAAACCAAGGCCCCCAAAGGAAGAGGAAGGTGGGGATTTGGGGTGCGGGAAAAACAAACTTATAACCGGGGTTGGCCAAACCGAGGTTTGGTTTTTAAAAAAAAAAAACCCCAACGCCAAACCGGGACAAAACCCCGCCCGAATTGGGTTGAGGGGTGGGGTTGACAAAAAAACGGGCAGGGACACCCCAAAACAAACCCTCGGCTGGGGGGAAGTTTGGCCCCCCCCCCGGAAAGGGAACAAACACTATTCCAAAGAAGGGGCCCGCGGGCGTGGAAATTTGGGGTAAAGAAAAAAAAAAAAAAAAAAGGATGAAAAGCCCAAACACCAGCCCCGACAACCATAGCAAAACAGAAACCAAAAAAAAAGGGGGGGGGAGGCAGACGATGCGGTCCGGGGGGTTTGGGGATTTTTGGGAACGGAAAAAAGGCGGCGAAAGAAAAGAAAAACATTGTCCACCCCTGCCCCCGCCCAGGAGAAAAAGCCCAAAAGGAAAAAAAAAAGGGAAAACCCCGGCCCCCCGCCCAGAATTGGGTGGTGGGGGGGTTCGGGTTGTTCGCCCACCCAAACCCCAAAACACCCGAATGCCCCCAAGGGTAGCTGAGGGCCAAAGGAAAAAGCCAAGTCCAAAAGAGGGGGGGGGGTTTTTTTTCCCCAAAAGGGTGCACCCACTGGGGGAAGGATTTGGCGTGGTTTTTTAATCTTCTGAAAAGGGGGCAAAAAATTTGCGTAAACCAAAATGGACCAACAACCGTTTTGTTGGGGGGGGAAAAAAAACCCCAAAAAGGGTGTGAGACAAAACCCACGAAAAAAATGGAAAAATTACAAAATGGCCGCAACACCCAGACCACGCCCGTTATCAACGTTTGTGGCAGGAAAAAAAGGGAGGACGTGGAGAAAAAAAAGTCCAAGTTTTAACCAAAAAACTGCTCCCCAAACCAAAGGTTTGTGCCAGGGGGAAAAAAAAGGGGCCCCATGACTTCCTGGGTTTTGGGGTTGTTTTTTTGGGGGTGGTTTTGTTTGTTTGTGGTGGTGTGGTTTGTTGGTTTGGTTGGTTTGGTGGGTGGTGAGTTATTATTTGTTTTCGTGGGGTTGTTTTTTGTTGGAGGGGGGTCCGGGGGGGGGGGGGGGATGTGTTTTTGGTCCGGGCAACACACCCCAACGGGGGTGTCCCCACAAAAAAGGTTTGTCGGCACAATGCAAAGGTGGGTCCAAAGGCTGGAAAAGGGGTGGGGAGCGCTCCTCAGGCAAACCATTTTCACAAGCACGGGTGTTGTTAAAGAACAGGAAAAGGCAAGGGGGGGGGGGGAAATCGTCCCACGTCCGTGGGGGAACAAAAAAATTTTTTCCCTTTTGACCCCAACAACACTTTGCATCCGACCCCCCCCGCAAAACTGGGGGATTGGTGGTCCTGGGGCAAAAAAAAGTGATTGTGGTTGTCGGGTCCCGTAAAAGGGACCAAAAAAAAAAATACCTGTCCCCAGGGAATTAAAAGGTTCACCCCCCCTACCCTTCCCCCCCCCGGCGGGTCACCAAAAAAAAGGGGGGGTTTTGGTTGTTTGCCAGGAATGTGGGGGGTGGGTTTTTTGGAAAAAAAAAAAGAAACACACCCCAAAACAAAAAAGGGGGTTCTCCCCAAGCCCCCGCAAAACTTGTGCAAAACAGGAAAAACAAAAAAAAAAAAAAGTCCCTCCCACATTGGGGACAACCCCCTTTTCCAGAGCGGTTAAAACCAAAAAACCCGGGCAGTCGGGAAGCCCAGTTTGGTGGCAAACGTGTTTGGGGGGGGGAGGAGGTGAATTAAATCCCAAAACCGGACCCCCAAACGCCAAAAAGAAAACGACCCGGGTTGGGCAAGTGAAAGGCTGAAACACCCCCCAAAAAACAAGGAAAAAAAACCGGTTTAAAAAGGGGGGAAAACCCCTTCCCTTTTGGTCCCCTGGGGGGGGGAAAGGGGGAAAGGGTGGGGAAAAAATCACAAATTGTTTCGGCAAGTGAACGATAAGGGTGGGTCACGGCCCCACCCCCGGTGGGGGGGCCCCAAACGCTCCTGACCCAAAGTTGAAAATCGCAAAGAGGACATACAAGGGACACCCCGGTCGGGGGGGAAAAATCCCCCAAAACCCCAAGTGCCCCTAACCCAACCCAATTTGTTGGTTTTTAGGGAAACCAAAAGACAAAAGCGTCCCAAAAAACAAGAGATTTTTTGTTCCCCCACACCTGCACAAAGAAAACACAAGTTGGCGGGGGGTGAAAAGGGGAAAAAGAGGACAACACAAAGGCAAGGGTCTGAATTTTTGGAGTTCTGGTTCCCCGCAAAGCCCCAAAAACCGGCCACAAAGGGGGAAAAAAAAGTCCCAAAATGGCCCCAGGGGTGTTGGAAGGGAGGGAACAAAAAAAAAAAAAAAATACGGGTGATGTGTGGAAGAGGGGAATCACCAAAAAAAAAAAGCCTGTGCCGGCCGGAACCCAAAAAAACAACCTCCGTGCGGACCAAAGGGGACAAAAAGAGTCCCCCGAAAGCAAACCAACAAATTGGTCCCTTTAGACAAGAAAAATTCTCTTCTGCCATCAACCGGGACAGAAAAAACCGGGGGGTAGCAATCAGAGAAGGAATGTTGGGCGCAACCAAAAGGGGGGGGAAGGTCGTTCCCCCATCGACCAAATGGCCCGTCTGTGGGACCAAGGCAAAAAGGTCCCTGTACCACATTTTTGTAAAAAGAGAGAGGTTGATTCCAACCGGGGCGGGGCAAATCCCCCCCAGCCTTTTGTGGGACCCAGAAAAAAGGGGGGGGATAATGGGCTTTCCCCGGGGGAACGTCAACCGGGGGTTAAACCCAAAGGTGGTGAAAAAATCAAAAAAAAAGCCCTTTGGGGCCGGTTGAAAAAAGGGGTGGGAACAACCGGAATTTTTTTTAGGGGCAAAAGTCCCAAAACGCCCCTTACACCCAATTTGCGTAAAACAAGCAATTGTTTTTTGGGGACCCCGTTACCCACAAAAATTTGAAAACAAGAAAAAAGGATGTGGGGGAAAAAAGGACTAGTTTTTTTTTTTGGGGGGGGGAAAAAAAAGGTAAAAAGAGATTTTAAATCCAGAAAATTGTGAAAAAACAACCCCAAAAAACGAGGTTGACAAAAGCCCCCGCCTTTGGTGTTGTTTTTTTTTGCAGGTTTTCCAGGCCCCCCTAACCCGCGCGAAAACCTACCTGGAACGGGGAAAAAAAAACCGGAAGGGCCCCGCCCCAGGAAAAAAAAAAAAAAAAACCTCGCCCCCCCAACCCCCTTCAAAAACACAAAAAAAAAAAAAAAACCAAAAAAACCAGGAAAGTAGTGAGGAAAAGAGAGAGAAACGAGGATGGGGTTTTTGGGGAACAAAGGGGGGGGTAGAAGACACAAGGGCCAGAGGGGGGGCCCACCCCCCGTCTAGGGGGAAACAGGAAGCAAGCGAAGAAACCCAAGGGCCCGAAGCCCCAGGGGGAAAAAAAAAAAAAAAAAAACAATTTCCCCGCGGGGGTGGTCCCTGTGGGTTCCCAAAGGGAAGGGAAATTGTTGCTGAGTCCATTGTTACGGGGATTCCCCAAAAACAGCCCCAACATCCCCCAAAAACAACCACCCCCCGTTTGTTAGTGGGGACAAAAAAAGAAAAGGAAGAGAACGTTGGTTTGGGGAGGGGGGTGGGTGGTGTTTGTGGGGGGGTTTTGTTTCACAAGGACCCCAGGGGAGGGGTTGAGCAATAAGGGGGAAAAAAAAAAAACCCCCCAAACCAACCCGGGGGGACAAAAAACCAAGGGTGGGGGGTCCCGCAAATGAAAAAAGCGGGTTTTTTTTTTATGTTGTGTTGTGGAGGGTAAAAAAAACCCCCCTAGGGGTCCCCCAAAAAAAAAAGGGGTTTTTAAACAAGGCCCCCCCCAGCCCCGGTTGTTTGACAAAAACTTGCTGCGGTTTTGAACCCCCCGGGCGGGGGGAAAAGAAACCAAGGTTTTGGATGTACATTGTGGGGTGTTTAGGAAAAAGTTACAATTTCCAACCAAGCTGAATTTTGAACGGCCGGAGGGCCCACCAACATGCCCCCGTGGGGGATTGGGACAACCACTGGGGGCCTGTGTAAAAAAAGTTGGTGGGTGGTCCAAAAAACAAAAAAAAAAAAAAAAAAAAAAAAAAAAAAAAAAAAAAAAAAGAAAAAAAGGAAAAAAAAAAGCCCCCACAGGGAAAACTTTCTAAACTGGGGTGTTTTTGGTTTGTTGTGTTGTGTTTTTTTGGGTGGGGGGCGAAAAAGAACAGAAAAAAAATCCCAGAACAAAAAAAAATGATGACTCCCCACCATGGGAATGGAAAAAAAACAAAGGAACCACAGAACAACCCCAAAGGATTCCACAACACTCCCCCCCGCAAACACCCCCCCACAGTGAGGGGGGAAAAAAATTTTTGGTATTTTAAGGGGGGAATGGGGCCGGGGGATGAGAAAAAAAGGGACGGAGGGCCTTAATCACGAAAAGCACCCAAAAAACAGGACCCTCCTTATTTTTTAAAACCCAGGAAAAAAAAAGGGGGGGGGTTGGCTGGTCCCACAGGGGAGGAGTGGGGGGAAACCAAAAAACGGTTTGGTTTTTGGAAAGCCCCAACGGAACCCAATGCCCCCCGGTTTTTTGGGGCAGAGGAAAAAAACTGAACGAACAATCAAACAAAATTGAAGAGTCAGTTGAGGCCCAAATGGGGGAAAGGGGGAAAAAAAACCCTTTTGGCGGTTCGGCCTGGCCTGGCAAAGGAAAAAAAATACGGGGAACATGGGGTGGAGAGGGGGGCCAGGGTGGGAGCAATTGGGCCCCACTTTTCCTCAAAACCCCGTCCCTTCCCTGAGAAAAAAAATCCCACCCACCCCCAACCCCCAAAAAAGAACTTGAAAAAAAAACCAGAAAAACCCCAAACCCAAAAGGGGAGAAGGATCGACGAAATTGGGGGGGTGTGGTTTGGGGCGAAAAACCCCGGAGCCCAAAAAAAACCCATGGCCAGCCAACCGAGGGGTTTGTTCCCCCCAACCCAAGCCACGCCAAAACGAGCAAAATACCAGGTGGGGGTTTGGGTTTGCCACCCCCTTGGGAACCAAAAAGACCCGAAAAGGGCGCACGTGAACTGGGGTTGGTGCGAAGACCCCCCCCCCGAGGGGCAAGGCCCCAAAAAGGTTGGCTCCCACAGGGGGGGGGCTGCAAGCCCCGGGGGGGGGGCAAGGAAAAAAAAGAAGGAGAAGAAAAAAAAACTAATGAACAAACCCCCCCCCCCCAGCCCCCCCCTGTCCCAAAAAGGGAAAAAAAAAAAAGGAAGGACCTCAAACTTCCTTCCACCACTGGTGACATCTCAAAAGGGGGCCCGTGACCCCGTCGGTGCCTATGGCGTAAGGTGGGGGAAGAACCAACTTACAGCTTCAAAACAAAACAACCAAAACAACTTAAGGAAAAAAATAACACCGAAACCCGGTTTTGGAACGTGTCCACTTGTACCTTTGTTTAAGGTAAAGTGGTGGGGGGGGAGAAAACTCCACTGGACAAGTTGAAAAAATCCGGGCAACACGTGAACCCCTTCCCACTGGGTTTTGGGTTGGGGTGGAAAAAAAAAAAACCAAGGAAAGAAAAAAAAGTCCGCGGTTTTGTGTTGAACAGTGGGAGGTCCCCCCCCCAAAAAAAAGGGCCCCCAAAAAAGTTTTGGGAACAAGGAAAGGGTCAGTGGAAAACCTGGGGGTCCAACAAAAAAAAAGCCAAGGTCCAGAAAAACACCAGCCCCAAAACCCCAATCCCTACGCCCACCCAGAAAAAAGCGACGGGCCCCCCCCCAGCAAAGAAACTAGGGGTTTGTACCCAGGGTCGACGACAATTTCTTATCACCGTCCAATTGATGAGAACCAAGAACATTGGGAAGGTCCCCCCCTGGTCCCACAGAGCAAAAAAAGAGATCCCAAATTTTGGTTAAAAGGAGGGAATTCCCTGGGGGGGGGAAAAAAAACTGCATGATGTTCCTGGGTAAAGAAAAAAATTGGGAACCGGGGTTGTTGGTTTTTGGTGTTGGTTGGCCCAAAAAGGAATTCCAGTTTAAGCCCCCCCAACAGGACAATTGAAACAAAAGTGTTGGGAAAAAAAAAAGGGCGGGTAAAAGGTGGGGGTTGTTTTTGTTTAACCCAACAACTGTACCAAAAACCCCCCCTAAGAACTGAATGGGCACTGGGGGGATAAGTGTCCAGAAGAAGAAAAAAAGACTGCCAAATCAAACCAACTTTTAGACTGTTACATAATTAACATCAGGTTCATTAAGGTGTTTTGGGTTGGTCCCACCCAAAAACCCAAACCTTTCCCTTTGTTTGTTTTTGGGGTTAGCCCCCAGGTGGGGGAGAAAGGGGGGGGCCTTCCGAAACGCACTAACAGAACCTGATTTGCCCCCAGGCCAACAAACGAAAAAAAACCCCGAAAGGGGCGTTGGGCCCTCCCCTGCCTGGACTGAGGGGTGGGTTTTCCCCACGACCACCCCGCGTTGCACTTGAGGGGGGAAACAAAAATGAAAATAAGGTGGGCCACCAAAAAACACGAAACCGAAAAAAAAAAAACACAACCGGGCAACCCCACCCCCCAACAACCAAACCCCCCCTTACCACTCCACCAAAAAAACTGGGCAAAAGTGAACCCGCCCTTTTCCGGGACTTTCCAGCCAAAAGTCCCCCGCAAATAAGGAAACAGGGGCCCCCCCATGTTGTTTTACGGTGGACCCTGTTCCCACGCGAAGGGGGGGGTCCCCCCCCCCTTCCCCGCCCCCAAAACCCCAAACTTTCCAAAAAAAAAAAAAGAAAAAAAAAAAAACCCCCTCAAAAAACGAAGAACAACCCTCCCCCAACCCCCGGAAAAAAAACAACAACTCAAAAAGGATGAAAAAACTCCGTCGTCGGCAAACAAACAGCGGTCACCCGAACCAAACAATAACCAGTCAAGGCGCCCTTGGGTTTTGGCGGGCCAGGGTTTAGTGTTTTTGTTTTTTGGTGTTTGGGGTGGGGTTGTATCTACGTTGCCTGGTGAAAAAGGAAAAAAAACAATTGTCCCCCGAGACGGAAACAAAAGAGGGGGCTGGTGAAAAAAAACCCGCGCCCCTGCCCAACCATGCCCACGGGAGAAAAAACGAAAAACCCCCAAACGCAAACCACCAAACAAAGGAAAAACTTTTTTTTTTGGTGGTGTTGGGGGTTGCACAAAAAAAAAAAAAAAAATCATCGCCCCCCGGGGGGGGAGGGACGGGTTTTGCAAAAAAAAAAAAAAAAGTCGGGTGACAACCCTGGGGCCGGAGCCAAAAAAAAAAAAAAAAAAAAAAGAAAAAACACCCACAAGGTTTGGAAAAAAAAACCAAGCCGATCCACCCACCCAACGGGACGTAAACCGTTTCAAAAAAGAACCCAAACCAGAACATGCCACCCCCCCCCATAGATCTGGGGAAAAAAAAAGAAAAGGGTAAAAGAAAAGGAATAGGAAAGCTAAAAAAAAAAAAAGCCATAAAACCCCTGAAGGGAGGGGAATTTAATGGGGGTTGTTTAAAGCTGGAAAAAAAAAAAAACCCAGTAGTTGGGAAGGTTTTCTGGGGGGGACCACCTATTGTGGGGCCAAATTTTTTTTTTCCCCCCACCTTGAATAGGGCGGAGGGTTTGGGTTTTGGTGGTTTTTTTGGGGGGTGGCTCTATTCCGGGAAAAAGTTTGGGTGGTGGGTGTTTTTGTGAAGGGTTTTTGTTTTCAGGGGGGGAAAAGACATTTTCCCCGAAACACAAAATCCCAAAAAAAAGGAAGCCGCGGGGCTGAAACGAACCCGGGTTTGTTTGCGAGGGAGGTGGGGGGGCACTGAGTCACATAGAAAAAGCCCTCGCCCACCCCCCACCCGTTTTCCCCCCAAAAAAAAAAAAAAAAAAACTCTCGGGGGGGCCAACCACAACCAGGAACAACGGGGGAAACGCCCCCCCCCCCGACCAAAACCACTAACACAAGTAGTGTTTTTTTTTTTTTCGGTCCCCGTTTGTTTGGGTTTGAACACTCTAAAACAGGGAGTGACCATTGCGGTAAAACACTGTTAGTGTGCCGGGCACCCTCTTTCCCCACACACAGAAATTGTTGTTTTTTTTTGCTTTTGGTTTTGCTTCGTGCACAAGGGACGCAGAGGCGGACACCCACTACCACGCTCTTTTTGTATATTTGTTTGGCCCAAACGCCCGAAGGGGGGCACTTGGCTGGGGTGAGGAAGTTTGGGGGCACACCAAAAAAAGCACCCCCCCGTCCCCCTTGAACCGTACAAAAAGCACCCTGAACCCAAAAAAACAACACAAAAAAAACACCCCAAAAATGTTGTACGGAGGGAGCCAAACCACGGGGGGAAGGGGGGGCCCCGCTTGGCCCCCACGGGGTGGGTGGGGGGTGGGCGCCAAAACCCAGCAGGGGTGGGTTTTTTTTCACAAAAGAAGACTGGGGGACCCCCCCCGATTTTCGCGCAAAAAAAAAAAAGAAGTGGGCCCCCTAGGGCGTACAACCCAAAAAAAGGGGAATAAACAACACCCTTGATCCAAAAAAAAACACTAGGGGGGGGGGAAACTAACCCTTCCCCCCCGTTGTCCCCAACCTAAAAGGGGCCCCGGCAAAGGGCACCCCCCCTTTAACCAAGGGAAAAAAAAGGGGAACCCCCTTGTGCAATTTTTGGTGTGGTCACAAAAAAAAAAGGGTGGGACGCCGCTGACCAAAAAGAAAAAAGGCCAGCAAAAAATGGGGGGGGGGTCTGGTGCTCGGGTCAAAGAAATTGGCAAGAAGGGAAACTGGGGGGTTTTGGGGGGGAGGGAAGTGGTTTTTCAGGTTGATGTGGAAAATGTTTAAAAAAAAGCAGGGATTGTTTGTTTGGGCCAAGGCCAGCTGTGGGGGGTGAAGCCCCAAAAAAAACCAACAGGGGCGACGCCCCAGGGGCCAAGGTTGGCAAGGCCCTAAAAACTGATTGGCATGCCCCCTTGACCCAAACCCAGAAACAAAAAAAAAACCAAAAACACAAAAAAAAAAACAGAAATTGAGGAGGGAAACAAGGGGGAAAAAAGAAAGATGCAATCCAGAGCCCGGCCGTCCCCCGGTAACAAAAGGGCGATGAACATGGAAAAGTGGACACACAACGGGGGGAAAAAACGTCAACCAAACCTTACAAAAAAAAGACACTTTCACCACGGCCCCTCCGTCAGGGAAAGCAGGGGGGGTGAACGAGGAAACCAAAATGCTGGTCCCCGTTGTTTCACCACCGGGGCCCGGGGCACCAATTGGGAACCCAAGAGGGTAAATTCCCCCAGGGGGGGGAAGGCCCCCTTTTGACTGGGGGGAAAAAACGTGAAACGAAGGGTCGTGAGGGTAAACTAGGAGGGTAAAAAAAACAAAAATTTTTACGAACGTCCGGGGTAAATTGGAAAAACAGTGAGAAAAAACCGAAAAGGGCCAAAAAAAAAAAAACGCAATTCGGGTGGTAGACTTTCCCGGGCAACAAATTGGGTGTGGTGGCCTGGGTGGGTGGGGACCCTCGGTAAAAACAGGGCCCCACAAGCCCCCGTTCCACACTAAAGTCCCCGAAACACTGAGAAAGCTACGTTTTGTTTGTTTACCGTGGGGCAACCCGGAGGGAAAAAAACCAGGTTTGTGGGAAACCGAAATGTTTCCCCCCTAGGGAAAGGTCAAAGGGAACCCCCCCCCTAAACTCCCAGGGACCAAAAAAAAGAAAATGCCTTTGGGAAACCACGACACGTAACAACGTTGGGAAAAAAAGGGTGGTGGTGTCCGGAAAAAAGAAAGGGGAAGGTTCAAGGTCTGAAAAGGGGAACACAACAAAAAAAGGGGGGGGGGGGCGCGAAACCCCTAAAGGAAAACATGGGAACCGGGATTGGGGGATCCTAATCTGTAAGAATGTCAGGGGAACCCAAAAACCCCCCCCGGGGGTTTAAAAGGGAAAAAAAAAAACCATAAAAGGGAAAAGTCTTTCGCCACACCGGTCTTTAAAAGACCAGGGCACCCAGGGCAACGGGGGGTTAAAATCGAGTGAAGGGGGGGTCACATGGTAAAAAACTACCAAGGGGGGGTCAAGGAAGGTGGAAAAACCTGCCCCCCCTTAACCTCCCCCCTTGGGAAAAGGGGAAATTTTTCGTGCCCCCAAACAAAAAGACCAAACAAACAAAAAAAGGTTGTTTTTGCCGGTGGAAAAGGGACGTGACCCCCCTTTTGTTGTCACTATCAAGCCCACCTTGAACGGAGGGACCGTGGCGAGTAAAAAAAATTGCCTTTTGGAAACAACAACTCCACACCCCCCAAGCCAAACAAAAAAAAAGAGGAAACGGGCACCAAAAGAAAAAAATTGGGAAAAGCGAGACGAATTGTCTGCGGACCCACCATTAAAAATGGGGGAAAAAGGGAACAAGGCCGCCGCAGACCAGGGGGGGAATAAAAAAGACCTGCCCGCCCCCTCAGACAAGCCCCAGCACGGGGTAGAAACAAAAATACCCCACAATACCCCAAATTGGGGTGGGGTTGGGCGGTTTTTTTGTGGTGTTCCCACCCCCAAGGCGGCCAAAGAACCGATTTAAAAACAAGGGGATCCCGTGAGGGGAGGGCCGGTGAAAAGCCCAATACCACACGTTTGGGTTGTTCCGTCCCTGTATCCATTAGTCGTGAAACGGAAAAAATTCTTTAACCAATTGGGACTAAAAAAACCGGGGGGCAACCGGTTGGGGGGGGGGAAACCAAGTAAATAGTACCAGACTGGGCCGCCACACCTTACCCATCGGATCACACATGTAATGGACACCAAACGCGACACAGGGGGGGACGGGCCAAAAAAAAAGGTTTAAAACAAAACCCGCCGGGCAATAACAAACATTGTTTGTCGGGGGTTCTTTTGCCATGGAGGTATGTTGTTGTTTTGTTGTACACCCGGTGTTGGTTGTTTTGTGTTTGGGGGTTTTTTGTTGTCTTCTTGGGGGAGCTTTTTGGGATAGGTTTTTTGGGGTTTTTGTTCCACCCCGGGGGGAACCCTTTGGGGGGGGGCCCCACAACCCGGGGTGGGCCCAAAAGGCATCCAAGGCCACCCCCCGTTTGTGTTCCCCTGTGCAACAGGAAGGGGGGACCGGCGGAGGAATGGGCCCCCCACGACCGCCCAAACACCGTAACCGCGGTTGTTTCGTAATCCCCCCCAAAAACGGCCGACTCCGGCAGGGTCGGGACAAACACCCTGGTTTGTAAAAAAACGTTCCACTTGGGTGGGGGGGGGAGGCCCAGTCCGGACTTGGTCCTTTGTGTTTGTTGTTTCGTGTGGCAACCCACCTGTGATTGTGGGCACTGGTACCAACCAAAAAAAACGGTGGACCAACAAACACACCCCCAGACAATAAGTGAAAAACCGGGAAATTTTCCAAAACCCCCCACTAACTAACCAAAATGTTTTTTTGTCCACACAGAGCAAGGTGCGTGTGGAGAAAAGGGGTGCTTGGGGTTGGGTGGGGGGGTTTGCCCCACAAAAAACCAAAACCCAAACACCGGGGGCCCGGGGTTTTCCCGCCAGGGGAAACACCAAAAAGGGAAGGGGATTCCAAAAGGACCCCCCTGTGACACACCGGTGGGAAAAAAAGAACAACCCACCGTTACCAAACGGGCCATTACGGTGGGTTGTCCCCCCCCCGTTTTTAATTTGGGACCAATGGGGGAAGTTTGTGACCCCTGCTTGAAAACACAAACAACCGTGTAAGCCCATCACCAAAACAAAAAAAAGTGCCCCCCCAGACAAGGGTGAAAAACCCGAAGCAGCCCCAAAGAAGAATTTCAGGGAAGGGAAAAACCGGTCCGGGCAGCAAGGGGCCTGGATTACCGTCGGGCCACTTTGGACACCCCCAAAACCGGGCACCTTGCCCGGGGAAAGCAAAAAAAAAAAGGAACCCCCCCCCCTTGGGTGAACGCGCTTCTCAGGTACCAAAGATTGCGCCCCTAGGGGGGGGAAAGAAACTTCCGTGGGGGGGGGAAAAGGGGAATAAAAAAAAAAAAACCTTGTACCCTGGGCACCAAGTGACCAAAAAAATTTGGGTGTTTGTTATGACCGAAAAAAAAAACCAAGGAGGGGGGAAAAAAAATGATTTCACCTCGAAATTTGTTTTTCCCAATCCTGTTGGGGGGGGAAAAAGAAAAAATATCACCCCGGCCCAGAAAAAATCGAGGGTACTGTTTTGGTTGAAACTTGACCAAAAGAAAGAAACGCCCAAGGGTTAAACAAACAACCAATAAAAAACCCCCAATGGCCCGGAACGGAAAGCACCTGCCCCCCAAATAAGTTGGGGTGGCAAGGGGAATGATCTCAAAATCGAACCAGGGAAAAGGGTATTTCCCCCCCGTTTGCCGGAAAGAACGTTCCCCCCACAAGCACAGAAACAAAGCCACCCCAAATCCACCCAACAAGTGAAAAAAAAAGAGGGGGAACACCCCCCCACCCATGGAAGGCGTGGGGGATAAACCAAAAGGAAAAAACCAAAAACAGCCCTTGTCCACTATCTTCCCCCAAAGCAGGGAAGGGAAAAACGGAATTTGTTGGGGGAAAAATGTTTGGGTTAGTGGTCAAAAAGGTCAAATAAAAAGAACGCGGGGAATGTGGTGGGGTTCAGGGAAAGCAACCCCGGGCCATGTTTTGGGAAACCGAAAAAAAGAAAAGAGCATTTGGAACCCTGGGGGTAAAGAACGGCCCGCACATCACGGATTTGGAAGGCAAAAGTTGGGGGAAAAAAAAAAAATGGGGAGGGGGGGCCCGTGTAACCCGCTGGTTCCAAAAAAAAAAAAACAATTGGCCAATCTTGGTTGGACCTTTTTTGGGGGGGGGGGGGGGAGGGGGGTTTGGACAACAGGAGTTTGTTTGTCAAAACCGGGGGGAAAAAAACACGCTTTCCAAAACCCCTTGCCAAAAAGGGACCACTATGCTTTTGGTTTTCCAAAAAAACCCCCCGACACACAAAAAAATATAGCCAACCCCCCCGCCAAAAAAACCGGGGAAAAACCCACCCTTGGGAAAAAAGAATCCAGGTGGGGTTTTTTGTTTTGGGGGGGCAAAGAAGGAACTGTGTCGGGGGGGGGGGGAAAGAACAAGAATTGTGAAACACCAAAAAAAAACCGAAGTGCCAGGACGGAGGAAACCAAATGCCCCGCAGCCCAACCCCCAAAAAAAAAGCCCCCCCCCCCCCCCTCGCCTGGTCTTTGGGTTTCCCGGCCCAAAAAAAGGGCCGGCCGGAAAAAAGGGACAAACAACATTTTTGACCCCCCCTGCAATTAAAAAAAAACAAAACAAAAAACGGAAAAGGAGAAGGGAAAAAGGGCTAGAGAGGGGGTTGTGGGGCCCCCAGGGCCCCCCGCCCACCAAAACACTGGACAAACCAGTCAACTGGGCGGAACACCAAGAAACACGGAAGGCCGGCACCCCCCCCAAGAAAAAGTCCCCTGGAAAGCGAAACGGAAAAAAAGGAAAACCCAGGGTCTGGTGTTTTTCGGGGGTTCCCAAGGGGGGGGGAAACCATAACTGAAGGTTTTTAAGTACACCCAGAATCTTTATTTTTGAAAAAAAAAAAAAAAAAAAAAAAAAAAGGAAAGACTTGTTTTTTTTTTTTTTGTTGTTTTTTGTTTTTTGGGAAGGTTACCCAAACCTAACAAAAAGCCACCCCGTTGCGGGGGTTGGGGCGCAGAAACCCATGGTAGAAAGCCCCCATTTGTTTGGGGGGGGGTGCCAAGGAAAAAAAAAGTTTTTTTTTTTTTTTGGGGTTTTGTTGGGTTGGGGGGTTGGGGGGGGTTTTGTGGGAGGGGGGCGGGGGGGGGACACATGAAGAACAAACCCCACCCCCCCACCTTGGCAGCCCCCCAGGAAAGTTTTTGGTTCAGGTGAAAGCAAAACGGGGGGCCCTGGCCGTACGACAAAGAAAAGACAAAAAAAAAAGTTTTTTTTTGGGAAGGAAGGTCCGTTTGGTGGGAAAACCTCGTTCGGGGGGTTTTTTTTTTGTTTTTGGGTCAAAAGACGGGGAACTTTGCAAACTCGGACGGGGGGGGCAGGGGCACCCCACAGACTGGGGGGGCAGGATGTGGGGGGTTGCCCCTAAGCCAACCAAGGGGGTGTTGTTGGGTTCAAAAAAAAAAAAAGTCAAAAAACCCAACCCACAAGTTCAAAAAAAAGAAACAACAACACAACCCCGCAATGTTAACAACCAAACAAAACTTTTTTCAACCCCCGTTTCCCCCAACAAAAAAAAAAAAAAAAAAAAAAAAAGGAAACCCCTCCGGGCAAACCCGATGTTGGTTGTGGGTAAAAGGAAATCACACAGGACAATGTTCAAAAACTTGAAAAAGACAATCCGCAATCGAGTAAACGGGACTTCCGGAAACCTTGGGGCCCCCAACTCGAAAAAAACAACCAAAAAAACCGAATAAACCACCAATTATTCCAAAAAACCAATCCCCCCGACTTAAGGGGGGGGGGGGATTGTTAGGACATTCAGGGAGGGGGTATTTTTGGTCCCTGACACAAGGGTAAAGCTGAGGGAGGGGTCGAAAATCAATGGGCACAGGTACCCCCCCCCTTGGATTCACGGGATTGTTGCCCTTTTTTCGTTTTTGGTTCTTGGTCAGTTTTTTTGAGGGGGGGAACTTGCCTTTGTGGAAAACCCCGGGGGGGGGTTGCCCCCCAAGTGCAAAAAAAAAGAAGCCAAAGGAGTCCACCCAAAAGGTGACCGATCATGGGGGGGGGGGGGGGGGCAACCAGGGGGGGGGGGGTGGTGGAAGTTCCACTCGGAAACCATGAGCCAGAATATAAAAATAAAAAGTAGCACAACCCGCGGGAAAACCCCAACAAAAGGGGGACGGCACAAATTTGTGCCGTTTTTGCCGGTGAAAAACGGGCACCCACTGCCCGTTCAGTAAAAAAAAAGAAAGCAATTTGATTGGAAAAGGGGACTTTCAGGAAACGGGGGTGTGAATCTTGGTTTCCCCTCAAACTCCCCCCAAAAAAAAAAAAGGATGGGAAGAAGAGGGGCCCGACCCCGGAAAATTTTTGGGGAAACAACCGCCAAAGCCTTCCCCAAAATGGCAACCCGGGGGGTCCCAGAAAACGAGGTGTGGGGGGGAAGAAGTACCCCAAAATAACCCCCGTTTCTGGTTTCAGGAGGCGGGGGGGGGGGGGGCCCCCTTCCAATTTGTTAAAAAAAAGGACGCCCGTGTAAACCAAAAAAAAAAAAAAAAAAAGTGGCCCAGGCAAACCGTTTGCCTCAAAACGGCCCCCCCCTAAGGGCCAACAAAAGGCCCACTAAAAGGAAGTTTTTTAAACCTGAAAAGGGACCCCCAATCAACCGAAAAGTAGGCAACCGCCGTTTAAAGACCCCCCTCGGGCCAATCAAAACCCAAAACTACCGCCCAAACCCTAAAGTGGCAAACCCCCTGGCTGGTCTGAAATTTGTAATGTGAACAAAGCAGGGTCCCCACCCTTCCCCAAAAAAAAACGGGGGAATAAACGAGCCCCC
>Ga0179593_1719314_pt1 | contig 27721 bp, 31 predicted proteins | sample CZODoug2_1_08_16_FD_185931 | JGI IMG/M metagenome (GOLD analysis project Ga0179593, IMG submission 185931) | Vadose zone soil fungal communities from Angelo Coast Range Reserve, California, USA - CZODoug2_1_08_16fungal (PacBio error correction) | ecosystem: Environmental > Terrestrial > Soil >...
ATCCGAGGGGGGCCACTGAGTGCGACAAGTATGAGCAAACGGCTACCCACCTTTTCTCTCAAGCTGCAGGACAAGATGCGGACGCGAAGAGAAGAGCTCTTGACATTTTTTACTTTCTGAAGAAAGTCGTCCCCGATTCGAAAAGGGAGTCAGTCCCAACGGCGTGAACGGAAAGCGGTTAAGTTCGTGTCAAAAAAGATAGAAAAAGTCTTCATTCAATGGAGATTCAACGTACAGCGTTCGCCGCTAAAAAGGCGCGAGAAGCAAACGAGGGAGCAAGGAAAAGAACCCATCAAGTTTGTGGGGGAAGGGAGAAATTGGAAAAGAACAAAAAAAAAGACTCCGCGTAGGGAACGTCACGTCTAGGGGTCTCAAAGCAAGCCGGATATGTTTGAGAAGCCACATGATGTAGGCCATGGGAATCGCAGGGGGGACCAGAAAGAGTAAGCGTTTGCGCGGCTGATACTAGAGGAGGTCCAGTGCTTGGGGAGGGACGGTTGCCTTGTCTCGGGAATGAATCTGACGAAAAGAACACGAAGAGCCGTCCGAAAGGGGCGAAGGCCAAAGGAAAATTCGCAAATACGCTGACATCGAGGAGAAGATCGCCATCGTAATCGCACAACAAGGGTTTCCAGTAGGAGAGATTGCAACGGCTCGGGGAATGGCGTGGATCGCGGACGCGTAGCGATTCAGAAAAATGGGGGGAAAGACCGATATCTGGAAAGGCAAGGGAACCACAAAGGAGGCATCCTTCGAAAATGTTCCCGAAAGGGGGGGGGGGAGATGGTGTTTGCGGGGGAAGGAGCCACGGCAGTGCTGCGGGACGGACCTGAGGAGTTCTGCGCCGAGCATAAAACATGGCAATCGGGACGTCAGAAAATCGTTCTCCGGGAAAAAGTCAACAGCTCTCCAAGAATTTTTAGTATACTAGAGCGTGTCAACAAGAAAGACACAGCCACTAAACGTGGGGAATGAGGGGCGCAGAAAGGTCCTTTCCGTTCCAGCACTCGACCATAAGGAGTCCCGGGATAAAATCGAGTAATCCTGAATTGCGTGCTTGACTCAAAATTCCCGTCAGGATGGGAAGCTTCGAACTCGTTTCCAAACCATGATCCGCGGATCAACAGCAAATCTGACTCCGGGATTATAGATTTGGACAACAGGATAGATCGATTAAAAGAAATCGCGAGTACACGTTCTTAACGAAGGGATGTCTATAATGATAGGTAGGGAAATCAGGTCGTGGAGGCGTAGAGGCCAAAAAAAAGCATCAAACATCCGAGGGGAAAATAGCCCAGTGAAGTTCCGGTCATATGGGGGGCGAGCTTCTCACATAGAGTCGATCAGACGAAGTACTACGAAAAATATAGTCTCTCCATCCGATGAAGAGGGGTAGGCGCCACAAAACAGAAGCTAGGATGTTGTTGGCGGGTGAAGAAATCACACGTTGGAGGGGACGCGAATCCATAGTGGGAGGGCCCGTTTAAGCGGAGGGCGGAGTCAGAAAAATACGGCAAAAAAATTGAATCCTTGTGCACGGGACCAGGAAGGAAAGAACTCCGTACAAGGAAGCCATGAAGTTCCAAAGAGCAGTAACCGGGACATCAATATCGTTGATAGCTCTGGAAGAGGCGTCCCACCGGGGGAGGCGTGGTGGAGGGGCTAAATCACTGTTTTCTATAGAAAGAAAACAACAACAACGGGGGGAAAGAAAAGAGAGTTGAGGGAAAGGGGATCCAAAACGTTCCATTGCCAAAAGGGGTGGACTATTAACAAAAAAAATCTTGCACATGTCTGGGGGGTGCTCATAAAGGTCACTCATGGCTAGGCGTTGTGGAAGTAGAGGAAGGTAAGGGGCCCAGGGAAAAAGAGGAGTGTTTTCGGGGAGGCAGCTGTCAAAGGGGACGACTGTATTCGAAAAGTCTCCTCGGGAGGGGGGGGATGAGTAAAAGCGGGAGGAAAACATCCGATACCCTTGGATCAATATTGAGGGTCGAAAACATGGCGCTTAGAAGTCAGGCTGCTTTCGGTACAAAGCATAATGACAAGGGGGAGAAAATAAACTGCATTGGGAAGCCAAAAATCGAGTCGGGAGCAAAACCTGTTTTGTGGGAAACTTGTCGCAACCAAGAGGGTGATGCGAATCGCGAACAGTGGAAATCGGGGAATAACGGGTATGATAGGTCAATCAAATGACGCCGGGGAAGGAGACTAAGGCGAGAATCCTTCCGCGTGGAATGCGGCTTTTACTCCTAGGAAAGTGCGTCTGGGCTTTGATGGAAAAGGGACAAGACGGAATACCTCAGGGGTTGGCTCCGCGAACAGGAAACAGGTTTCTGAGAGAGGAGGGGGGTGACGAAGACTGGGAGGCGGAGCGGCAAAATGGTGCGCTAGGGGCAGAGGAGCGATGGCGCAAAAAATCGTGGCTGTTTGATGGGAAAAGGGGACCACGGTGAGGGCCAAGAAAAAGGAGGGGGAGCTGGAAAAATTCGGTACTTGTTCCGGCAAGGCGCACTAGTTTTGCGAAGGGTCGGGTGCTGCAAGGAGGGGGGATACAGAAAAGAGAAGGTGGGGCCGCAATGAGGGACTTTTCTCGTGATTGGCACCAATCGTCAGTCGGACAGGGAGATCGTGAAAAGGACTTTAGGAAACGAAATTGCCGTCTTGTCGGAGGGGAATATTAAAAGAGGAACATTTTAAGAAAGCGCAAAGGACGAAATTTGACGTCTCACGGAAGAACCTGGTGATGGTTCAAGGGAAATTACCTGGGGAGGGAGTCAGGGAAATACGGGTTGCTGCCGGGTGGCTTGAACATGGGTTAGGAGGGTTCTACGAAAGGAGAAAGGAAGTCTGAATGTCGTAGAGAACGGAGCAAAGCCTTAGTATATGATAGCACGGACGTTATATCTGCAAGATTGCGAGGAAAAAGATGTGCGAAAGAAGCACTCCAAAGGGCTTCTCAACTAGGAAAGCTGTAAAGGCGTAGAGGCAAAAGTAGACGTAAAAAGAACGCAGTGAGTCATTGCGGATTGTAAAAGTTTTGAAGTCCTGACAAACTCTTTCTGTGGAAGCGAGGGCATAACAATAGCCCGGGCCGGGGAAAGGGGTGGGAATTAGAGCGGGAAGCCGAAAACAGCAAAGACACACGGTGCGCAGTCAAGTTGAAAGGGGAAAAGTTGGAGAAGGGGGGGGTCAAATCGGGGAAAGGTGGGGGTGACGAGAAAGGCCTGGCACGAGTCGTGCTGCGATTCGCCAGTACAAAAAAAAAGGGAGGGAGGAGGGTCATGCCAGGGGGAGCAGCGGGAAGGAAAACACGGTGGAAAGGTGACGTGGCGCATGCCCTTGGGGCATGCGCGGGTTATGCAGAGAGCGCAAGAGGGAGAAAGACCACGAAACCGGACTTGCGCAAGGGGGCACGGCGACCACGTGGAGAAATCTGCGTGTGTTAAGGGGAGCCGCAAAAAACTCAAGTAAGAGGAAAGGGTTGTACTGGGCGGAGCTGGAAAAAAGGAAAAGCTTCGCATTGCGTCAACCGAAGGACAGAACCGCTTGGAAAGCTCAAGGGGAGAGAGGTGAAGGATCGAGGGATAGGTTGCTGGCGTCTCAAAAAAGAATGAAGTTTCGCCTCTAAGCTCATACCAAACTGGCGGATACTGGACCTGGGGGGGGAAGGGAGAAAAACATCAGGGGTGAAGGGAAAGAAACAAAATGCTTCGAGTATATGGTGGTGTCAAGAAGACGCGGTAAGGAAGGAAAAGTTTTCATGGGAAGGAGAATAAGAGCCTTCTTGATCGTATAAGCCACAAGGATGTTCTCAAATGAAAAGGGGAGGTAGGGGGGGGAATGGGAGATAAAAAGCGTGTAGACAGGAGAAAGGCCATTTCTTTGAAGGTGGGCTGTCAAATTCAGATGGGGAAGTACGCCGGGAGAAAGTGGTAACCTTCAGAAGGGCGAAGGCGTCAAATCGCTTAGGTACCTCAATCGCCCAAAAGAAGGGAAGAGGTGGACATTTTCGAGACAAAATTCGATCTTTCATGTCTGGCGTGGGCAATGAGGGGGGGGAAGGCGATTATGTTGTGCAAAACAGGATAGAGGTCTTTCCCGCCAAAGACGGCAAAGGTCCCACGTGGGGAAGTGCGTATGGGTGGGAAAACATGTGACGAAGGAGTTGAGGCAAACACTGAAAGTCATTGACCACCGACAATAGAGTTCCCTGCGGGGGCAAGATCTCCGGTCGTCCAAAAGTCCGACGGTGGAAGGAAGGGCTGGGGTCGCAAGTAATGCACGAACATCGAAAAGCAGCGGGGGGGAAGGGACCGGCAATCCAGCCACGAAGTGTTTGCAAAAGGAAATCGCGTTACAAAGGGGGGCCGCTAGCCCGAAAGAAGGCGTCCGGAAAACGCGGGCTCAGAAGGCGGAGAGCCATATCAAAGAATATTTGAAGGAGGGGAACCGCGAAACTCTTTTGAAGGAAAAGGGACTAGAAAATCGGGGAGGGTCATACCAGGGGGCTTCTAGATAAGCCAAAGCCTTCATGGCATCCGAGGACCCATCTAATGGGCCCGGATGATATTAAAAAAAAAACGTGAAATCAGAGGGGCCTGGCGAATATTACAATGGGTGTGGGTACATAATAAGGGAAGAAAATGACACCTGAAAACGAGGAGAAAGTAAAATTCAACTGCAGGTGTAGGGGGTTCATGGTCATGCAAAAGGATTTTGGAGAGGAAAAAGAGCGGAAGAAGAGGAGGTTGGTCAGAAGGAGAGAAAATAGAAATAAGCTGCTCAGGTTTTTCGATAAAGGGAAGGGGCCGGAACTTGCGTGGGGGGGTGTCTACACATCAGAAGAATGCTGCAGGGAGGGAATGCCGCGATCCAACGTACGGACCCGAAGAGATTCGATGTAAATTAAAAAAAGGGATGGGAAAACCTTCCGGGAAGGAGGGCCGGAAACTGAAGTAGTTTCCAGGAAAGGAACAAAAGCTAACCGTGGAGAAGAAAAGAGAGTTAAGCTGGGGACATCGTACAAAAGGGTGGCACTGGACTGAACATATTGCCTTGAGAAGAAGGGTGAAGCCTCTCACAACACAGGGGAGAATAGCACGTTTGGGAACGCGTAGTAAAAAAAAACGGCAGAGGGAGAATGAGACTGTAAAGAAGGGAGGGAGAGCTATAACGATGATTGACGGAGCAATCGTGAGCTGGGGGGGGGAACTGGGAGACGTTCCGGAGGCGTCGGGGAATTTAACCCGATACAGGGTGGAATGAGGGGGTCGGGGAAATTCGATATCGGCATCGGGGGAGGAAGAAGGTTCCGAGAAGGCAACCGTGTGGTTTATGAGGGGACAAGACCAACAGACGGGAGAGAATGAATTAGAGGGGAAAAAAGGGACGTGGCAGGGAAGATATAGGCAGAGTTTGGGGACGAGGGAAATTATCGATTCGGGAAGGCTGAAAGAAAAAAAAATGATGACAGGGAGCCTGCAGGGGACAGTTGGCTGAGCAACACCTTGAAGCGTAGATAGAGGTCCGGAATCAGGAAAGAAATTAGCCGCCCTGAAACTGAAAAAATCAGGCGTGGATTATTACAGGCCAAGCGCGGGAAGACTTTGAAAAGAGGGGAATGGGGGAGGGGGACAAGAAGGGATGAAGGGCTTCGACAAGAGGGGGAAAGGAAAAAGCGTGGAGAAAAATGCTGCGGACTCCCAACGGTAAGAAGGCTGGAGTAAAATTTAACTCGGAGAGGATACGTCTTGACTGTGGGTGCTCTTAAACATTCAGAGGTATGCAAAATCGAGGTGCCCTGGGGGAAGAAGGGACAAAATAATAGTTTCGGGAGGAGCGGAAGTGGACAAATGGCGGAGAATTGAAGGGAGGAGAGGGAGATCGTGGCTGTGGGGAGGGAGTGCCAACTCTACGGGATATTTCTTCTGAGGATGAAATCACCAAAAGAGGGTATACAGGAAAGGAGGAAAAGTGCGAGGGCAAGTTGGGGGAGGCGTTCTGGCAGAACGCGGAAGACGGGGGGTCAGAAAGTGGGGGGACTTTCCGGTTTTCAAGAAGGAGGTATAAAACGTGAGGGGGGGAAGTTATTTCCGCCGCACGTGGGGGGGGAATTGAAGGAATGGCGGGGCCGGTGCGGGGGGGTCGACAAATTTAGCTAAAAAAAAGGGGAAAAAGGTAAACGCAATTTGCATAAGAGGGGGAAGGGGAAGGAGAGAACTGGAAACTGCGTGGAATTACAGGGGTCGATCGGTTGAAGAAGGATAAGTCGGGGAAGCAAAGCTTAGGGGTCTACTAAAGGAGGGGCCTGGGACTTGCATTATATGCTTACAGACGTGTTCTGAGAAAAGGGGGACTTGAACCGCTAAAAAAGTATCTCAAGCTCGAATAGAAAAAACAAAATGGATCGGTGTTGTCTTGGCCTTCGGGGGAAAAACATAGATCTCGCAGGCTGTGAGGAACTTTCTAGAATTAAAAGGGGGAGGAACCGGAAGAAGACCATCGGGAATTTTGGGGTGAGTAAAGAAAAAGAAGGGATTGCGGGGGCGGACTCGAGCCCGGAACGGGAGGGGGGGCAGGGTGGGGGGGTTACTGAAAGGGAGCGGTGAAGAGCCAGCAAAGACACACAGGTGAAAGGAGGGAAAGTCCTCTGCACAAGTTTCAGGGAAAAGGGGAAAGGGCACGCAGGGAAGAAAGGGGGGACGAAGACAAGGGTTCGCCAGAAAGGAAAGGGAGAAAGGAGTTACCGTGTAGTTCGCTGAAGAGGAGGTCAACAGCGGGAATGTAAAAAGGTCGCCGGGGGGAAGAGAGAGGGAGAAGGAAAAATGATCGGTGAGAAAGAGAGAACAACGGAGGCGGAGCTCTGCTACCAAGGGGAAGTTAAGCCACTGCTTGCTCCCGGAGGGGGGGACACTGCGACCACCTTGGCGGGTCTTGCGCAAAGAAATCCACGATCAACGGGACGAAGTGGAAGGACAGAAGTCGCCTCCGCTGAAGGAAACGGCGTGACCCTGAACCGCGGTCTTCCGGACGTGCAGAGGAAAAGGTCGCAGATGGGGGGCGTCTTGAATTCACGTCTAGGGAAAAAGCTAAGACGATAAAAATGTACCGGCACACACCGTGAATAGCCAACATACATCAAGAGGGGGGTGGAAGATCCAAAAAATTGGGGGGGGAGAGAGTCGCATGTTGGAAAAGGAAGGAAGTTGGTCATGGCCTAGAAATGTCGGAAGGCGGGATATGTTTTGGATTCGCCAGGAGAGGTGGGGGTATATAAGGGGATTGGCCAGGGGGGCGGGCGGAAAGGCATTCTAAGGACAGTGCTTGGTCTGGATTGCTCGAAGGAAGGACAGGGGAAGAAGGAAAAGTGGGGGGAAAGAACGCACGGTTGAAGGAAAAGGGAAATCGATTACCTGCCGATCGTCCCGCGTAAGAGACCCACTCAGTTTTCCAGGGAACCATTCGTGGGAGGCGCTAAAAGAAAAAAATTGTGCACCCCCCTTACCGGGCTCGGATTTAAATGGTGCACCAAACGTTCGCCGAACTGCAATGGGCCAGGAAGAGTAAAGTGGGGCAATCACGATTGGAGTCCTTGGGAGGGAGAGAGGTGGTTCGGCACGCGGGGCGGAGATTGGCATGAAAAGAGGAGCAAAACGAGCAAGGGTGCATCTCCAGCCGTCAAGGAGACAAAAAAGTTAGGAAAGAAAAAAAAGAAAACGTTAAGAAGGGGGGAAAAAAAAGGAAGACTTTGGGGAAACGCGACGGTTGGAGGAAAAAATCCTCGCTCTCCATCAGCGCGGGACCAAAAGTGAACCGCAGAAAAACTTGGTGGGGGGCAAGAACCTCGGGGGAACGCGAAAAAAAGTGGCCTGTTCGCGCTTCGCAATGCGGTACGATGAACAAAAAAGAGGGGTTCGCGAGGAGCAATATTGGAGGAAGGAGGGAAGACGTTCCCGCAGAAATTTGGTTTTGGGGCCCCAAAAAACCCCCCAGCACCCCCCCCCCAACCCCCCACCCAGTGGGGGGTGGTGGTATAATGTTTTTTTGTTTTAGTGTGGGGTGGTGTTTTTTGTTGGTGGTGTTGTGTGGTTTAGTTTTGTTTTTTGTTGGTTTTTGTTTGTGTTTTTATGTTGTGGTTGAATATTTAAGTGGTTGTTTTTTTTTTTGGTAGGTTTGTTTTTTGTTAGTTTGTTTTTGTTGAATGTTTTTTTAGTTTGTTTTTGTGGGTTGTGGTGTTTAGTTTATTAGATATTTAGAATGAGTGTTTGCTACTGAAATGGTAGTGGGGCTGGAGGGGTTTATGTTTGATGTTGGATGATGTTGTGGGTGTTTGAGTTTTATGTTGGGTGGTTTGGGATGTTTGTATGTTATTTGGCGAGAACGCCAAGTGAATCACACAAAAATTAAATTGTGGAGGGGAGGGAGTGTGTGGTTGAGAGGTAGAAGTTGTGTTTGGGTGGGGCTCCCCCCAACCACGGAAGGGAGGCGAAGCGACACCCAGATCCAACGCCGCAAAAAGAGCAAGGCTCCGACCGTGGTGACCAGCCACCAGACGCCCCCGGAGTTCCCACCTCTCAACTGCGACCCGGGGGGGAATGGTTTTTTGGATTTGTGGGTGTGTGTTAGGAGGTGAGTTGGGTTTGAGTTTTTTATTTGTGGTGATTGGTTTTTTTTTCCCGAGAAGTAAAAGGCGCTGTAGGAACTAAAACAAAGAGTGTGCTTTAATCAAAAAGTTCGGACTAGGATAATTCCATGCCCTATTAGAGCGAGGGAAAAAAGGCTTTCGAGAAACCTAATTTGGGAGGGAGTTGAAACGTGATAGTCCTGATAGATTTCGCTACGACCGAGAAAACCGCTTCACTGAGTGGAAAGTAAGGTCAATGGGAACAGAAGGGGTTGATCATCAGAAAGATCGCTCATGGTTTAAAGCTCTCCACCATAGAAATACATACAAGCCGAAAATTGGGGGCTTTGGGACCAAACGGATTGTGGGCGGGGAGAATCCACAAATCCGTGCTATGAAAAGCTAATAAGGGTAGTGTACTTCGAAGAAGGCGTGAAGATTCGAAAGAAGGGCCATTGGAAACAGCCCGTACAAATACGGCCGCAAAAAAAACGTAAGCCATGCCTGGGAAGAGAAAAAATCAGGAAGAATCTTCAATAAAGATAGTAGTTGTATCGAGTGAGTTCATCTTACCAGGTGCAATGGAAGATAGTGACCTGGGGGTGAGTTAGGAAACTTATCTAAAAAAAGGAAATATGATGAGGGAAACAGGGAGGAAGGCCTGCGGAAACAACTTCACTAATAGAAAGCCAGTGCCCAAACCGTTGGAGCAAAGGGATCATACGATATGAAGAATGAAAAGGGTTAGGTGCGGGTGGAAAAGGGTGCCGGAGGAATCTGTCAGGCCAGGTAAGTTGAAGGATTAGAGCCCGGAGTGACGTGGGAAAAACGTAAGGGAAGCCCTGAAGGTGATTTTGATGACTAAACAACAACAGACGCAAGCGGGAGGCCACAGCGGAAAAGGGGCGGCTGGAGCAGCCAGTATTTGGAAGAGGGGGGAGGGGCCGGCAGAATCTGGTACAAAGCATCACGCATTGTGAAGATGGGGAACTTCACTGGGGCCGAAGTGAAGGGGAGAGAAGCATCGAGCGAAGCCTGAATTGTTCCGCAGGGAAATGAGGGATTGCGACAGTCCAAGAATCGCGAGAAAGGACGACAGCGCGTCCGCCGTGGATGCCAGGGGGGAATGAAAGACAAGAAGGGCAAATGCGGCTGTAACCAGATGGGGCAGAGGGGGGGAGAGGTTCTGAAAGAAATCGGACGGGGGGTCGCTTCCGCGAACAGGTGCTTTCGATGATATAGACGGACGCAGAAGGCTGGTGTTGGATAGAAAGGAACTTGGGCGATTCAGGGAAGGGAGCGTGGCGAAACGTGAGGGGGGGACGGGTGACAAGGCCAACAGCGGGAAGCTACGAAAAAGGACCACCTGAGCGAAAGCACGGGACCTTTTCAGGCAGCAAAGAACGTATTTTTGAAGAATGGAGATGGAAGTTGTGCCGTGAGGGAAAAAAGGGGGAGGAAAGTTTGAAGAGTAAGCGGTGGACGGTAAAAAAAGGGATTGCCGCAACCATCGAGGGGGGGGGGGCCTATCTGTGATTTATTATCCGCCGGACAGGTTACGTTGGGGAAGGGGTAGCGGGGAATGCTGTGAAAGTATACGCGCCATGTAAGATTTCAAAAAAAAAGCGGGGCATTAAGAGCCTTTTCCAGAAAACGTGGCGAGAATGGAGAAACAGATGGGCTATCGAAGGGGAGCGAGGTGGACTAGGGGGGGAGAAGGGGCAAAAGGGCTCTTGCCGTATATGAGGGAAAGGGGGTATGGAAATGTCTTCGTAGAAGAATCAGGCCGGGGTATCGCGCGAAAACTTAGAGAGAAGCGGGGGGAAGAGAATGGGCTTTCAGAAACTCCCGCAGGCTTTTAGGCTGATACTTAGGAACTTAGGAGGGTGATGAAGTGCTTCGGGAGGGAGAAAGAAATCGATAAACATAGGGAAGGGGGGGGGTTAAAATTCTTTTGGGGGGGTGGGGCTCTTGCTGTGATGATGGAGTGTGCATTTTCTTACTTCTTGAAGGTCGAAGAGGGGGGGGTGCCATTAGTAGAGGGGGGGGAAACACGGAGGAAGGACCGATACTGGGGGGGAGCTGGGGAAGAGCTGCGTGTCGAGGGGAGTGGTGTACTATCAGAAAACTGTGAGCAAGAGAAAAACGGGTGTCTCCCTTTTCCTGGCTGGCAAAAAAGCAGTCTAGCGGAGTTCTGTTTTCTGCGCTCGCGTGGAACCGTCGTAGACCGGGGTCGCGTCCGAAGTGGGGAGACGTTCAGTTCACAAGGGGGGGAGAATGCGAAGCGGGGCGAAAGACATCATTGCGGAAACGGGGGCCGTTGGGTTCAGTGTGGAGAAAGTTAAAGCGGAAAATGCGGAGGAATATTGGCAACACAACGGTGGTCGCCGTAGCGTCGCGGGGTGAAGGGGATCTCTCAAAAACGGGGAAAGGGCCTCGCATGCAAAAGATTGGCCCGTCATTATAAAAGGCACCAACCGTGTTCAGGGGAAGAAAGCCCGCTGAAAGGAAAAGTCAGCAACGCCAACGGGAACGGGGGGGGGACTTCCCAAAGAGAATACTTAGGCCCCGCGAGGGTAGGTCGTGAACCTACCGCGTTTGCGGAAGGTCTGAACTTGAAAGGACGCAACAGTGGAAGGGCACTTCACCCGTAGCAAGAGGAAGGAGCCCTACACACCCTGAAAGGGCACCACGGCGAAGGTTACAGAAGCAAAGGGGGGGGTGTTAAGGATTAATATTTGTAGAGGGGGAAGCATGACTCAACGAGGAAAATGAACAATGGCAAGATCAAGAAGGAATGGGGAAACGGGGAGGTGCGATAACGAAGAGGGGGGTTATAAGGGAGCTTGCAGATGAGCTTTAAATAAGACATACGATCGAAAAAAAGCTTTTGGCTTGATTGCAAACATTCCGGATGTCATAAAAAACTCAAGGGACGAAGAGCCGTCACGAGGGGGTGGCGGGGAGGATCCAAAAAAAAAGGGGGGACTCGCCATTACTTGCCGATCGCCCAGCGTAGCGGGCCACGCAGTTGAGGAAGTTGCATTTCAACAGGCCTATGCATGGGCTGAGTGGAGGAGGTGAAAAATGAAACCAGCACCGGGTAGAAGAGACAGAACCGAGGTAAAGATCCTTGCAACGGTGGGAAAATCCCGTTGCCCTTGAGGGAAATGGGGGGGCGAGTGACTTTCATGGGAGCCCACCGGACGGTCGCGTTTTAAAAAGCACTTGGAAAGGAAAGAGGGCAATGGAAAGGGGAGGAAGGGCCTGGCTGCCTGAAAAAGGGGAGGTTGTATTAAGAGAGACCGTAAACGCGCGCTTAAAACCATACACAGCCTAAAAGTGGACTGGGAACGGTGAAAATCTCACACCACACCGATAGCATCGCTCCTCGATATCTAGCGAAAAGGTCAAAGTACGCTACGAACCAGTAACAGGAGTAAGGTAAGGAAGGAACCGCAGTCATGGAAGACACATCAGGAAAGGGTCGCAAATAAGAAGGGAGAAAGGGGGTTCGCCTTTTCACGTGGAAGAACAGAAAGTTGTCTCCAATGGCGTAACGTCCGCCCAGGGACCACGAGAGTTCGCGTGGAAAAAGCTTCATGAAGCGTACTCGATAGATCCGATGCCCGGGATCGCAAGAACCATTCAGCATATTCCACTCCGGGGGGTGAGGGGAGGTCAATCTGTGTAGGAAGCTAGATTCGCGACAAAAAAGCGTCTTTACTCAGACGCTTCACTAAAAAGTGGAAACAGTGGCAGGAAAACTGTGATTGGAGAAAACAGGGAGTCTGAAGAGGAGAGTCCGAATTACTATAACAAAATAAGAAGCCACCGAAAAGGTTTTGGAGGGGGATAAGTTAGGGGGAGGGTGAGCGTCTGGTGTTGGGGGGGGATTGTCTCCACCTAGGAACGTTTCTGGCGATGAAAGACAGGCGTGGATCAGGAGCATTGCATTCCTGCAAAAGGGAAGGGGGGGAAAAGGGGCCATCCCTTCCATTAAAAGCCGCCTGCACAGGAAGGGACATTGTGAGAATAAATACCGGGCGAGAGCAGAGGAAGGAATCATCGTAAAATTGTCACTGTCGATAAATGGCCGTTGGGATAGGACCGCAGAAGTCTTAATCACTCAAAACAAAAGGAAAAAGGTTTTGGAGGCTATATTCAAGCCCAACGAAATAGGAAAGAAGGATGGGGCCAATTTGGGACATGAGAAAGAGATATATTGGGCGGAAATCTTGTTATGCTTGGGTTCGGAGCGAAAACTTTAACGAGGGGGAGGGATGGTGGAGGAGGGAGAGTTCGGTGAAAGGGTGCAGGTTATTTCTGACATTCTAACGGGAGCGGGAATTCCTAAGTAAGTTCTAGGCAGAAGGCGAAAACGGGGGGGGGGAAAGCCAACACACTTTCCAAAGCGGAATAAAGGTAGAAAAACCTTTCGGCTGTGAGGGGAAATGATGGGGAGTTAGGAAAAAACCTAAGGCGAAGGGGGGGAGGTATTGAGGTGTCAATTGACCATTGGACAGGAGGGCTACACCTGCATTAAGAGAGAAGGGTCAGGAACCTGATTTTGGGACGAAACTGACCAAACAAGAGGTAATTGAAAGAAGTTTCAATGAAGAGCGATCATGACCGGGCAGGTGAGGCGAGTCCGCCGTGGAGAGGGGGCTTAAGACTAATCGAGAAGAAAGGTCGTCTGGGACGAAAACAGCGATGGTCAAGGAGGCACGGAACGCGTCATACGTAAGACATCTTGGGTGATTTGGCGTCCTCTAACATAACCTGCGATGGATCTCGAGGGGGCTTTTTCGGGGCGGGGCGAAAGGGAGGTTGCAGGGGTCGAGGACGTCGGGGAGCTGGTGCCCAACTTCGGGGATGGGAGAGGTTCGGCTACGAGTGGCCGAGCGATGAATATCAGCCACGAGGAACGAGGGTTGGGGGGGAAAAGGCCGGAGCCAATGGAGGCAGCGTGTCTTGCAGGAAGGGAAAAGTTGAGTGGCATCAATGAAAGAAGGGGAAAGGGACGCGTTCAGCTCGAATGGTCTTTGAGGGGGGAGGGACTGTTGACCGTTTGCGGGAACGACGGTCAGATTCCGGGCTGGTTTCCAGTGGGCTGTAGGAAAAAACTACGGGTCCCGCCGAGGAGTAAGAACAACGAGAAACGTGCCCTCAGATTGACGCGGGAGAGCAGGTATCGCTGTAATCTATTTGAGACGTGAGGAAGGTGGGGTCGCAGAGGACGGCTCTGCGGAGGGGATACACCCTCAGGAAGAGATGAGAGAGTCGGAGGAGACAAAGCACGGACAGGTTAGGTCATAAGCCGCGCAACAAGGGTGGCGCAAGCTCAAGCTTGTAGGTCGAGGCAGGTCAAAAACTTCAACAGGCTGAGACTTTCTAGGGAAATTACTGAGACGTGAAGTGACGAGTGAGTCATTGAAGAAAATCTAGACTGTGGGTGTGCTCCTTCAAAATTGGGGGAGGACTCTCGGGGGAATCTCGCCCAGTGTGGGTCAGAGGGGCAGGTGTTTCTAAGCGAGAAAGCTGTGAGGAAGACGCAAGAAGAACGAAAAGGGGCAGAGGAAAAGGAAGAACATGGGGGGGGTTTGTACGGGAGCCGGTTCGGTGAAGGGGGTGTACGCCACTTGGCAAAAGAGTCAGTGGCTGCTGGGGAGCGGGCAGTTAGGGAATTAGGAGGGTTCGGAGACTTTCGCAAGGGAAGGGAAGAAAATTTCGACGCCACGTAGAGGGAAAGAGAAGTGACATATCACTCGGAGAGATAAAAAAACAAAGGGAAAAAGAAATGATCACCGCTATATGGGAACGCCCGGATGATTGGAAAAACGTGCTTCGCAATCTACAGGACAGACTTAGAAACTCCCAACGGTAACGAAGGAAAAAGGGGGAACCTTTTAGCTAAAGAGCTGCTGCGCAACTTCGTAAAAAGAACGCGTTTGCGTCCGAACCGCGCCAACTGTTAACATCTCTGCGAAATGTTCGGCTTTTGGAGGTCACAAGGAAAGCAGCTTTCCCGTCAAGTTCGAAGGAAGGGCTGCCTGCAAAAAACACACACGGGATTGGTGACAGAGAACAAAAGGGGGTGGGAAATTTTCCGATGGAATGGGAGGACTCACACGAAGGGGACAATTACATCAGTTTGTAGTGGAGCGAACGTCAAGAACAGATCAAGAGGGAAAGCCACCGGGAGTCGCCATTCGAAACGGGATCGCAATGGGAGCTGCGTATAAGAGAAAAAGCAAGCCGGGCTTTGTACTAAAACGGGGACACGCTAGAAGACAAAGGCAGAAGGGACATGAAGGATCCAAGAGGGATGTAGAAGAGAATTTGTGGAGGGCGCGCCGTCCACCGAAAGAACGGATTGAGGAAGGGGTTCCTGCAGATAAAAAAACGTAGCTCTGGAAAGGGGGGTCAGAATGAAGCAACAAAAGGCTCTTCATTTCAAGAGGACGTGCAAATTCGTAAAGTAGGAGTCAGGATGCAAAAGAAATAGTTCCCATGAACGTTAACGACGTGTCAGGCGGAGAGGGGCGGGTACCCTAAAAAAGTCGCGAGTGTTCAACGGGAAAGGGATTGTGACTTGAACCACCGACGGACTCAGCGTTCCTAATCAGCACAGGCATCTCCGCGGCATTCACGAACATTGGGACAAAATAAAAAAAAAGGTCGGTCCCGCTTTGGATTTCAAACCGGGAACTCGGTGGCGGGATCACTCACTTTGGGAAAAGAGGCAACCAAGCAAAAAAGGGGGGTTGTGCAAGGCCGTTCGCGCGAAAAAAAGTTTTCCTTGCAAAAGGAGGGACAGGCGTCCGGGGAAATCTAAGAGAGTCAAGAAAAAAAGGGAATGTACTCTCACAGCAGTATTGCGCGTGTGATCCGAACTTAGACGTTTTCTACTGGCGAACCTCAGAAAGGGAAAAAAAGGCTTTTAGAAAGATTTCTCGATGTAGGAAGGAGAGAAAAGCTTCATGCATCACGGAGGGGGAGCATGCCCGATTTTCAAACGGAAGAAACGACCTTGGGGAAAAAGAAATGAAGGGGTGAAAGGGGTCGGAAAAATCAGTCGGGGTCCTGCAGCGGTCTAGACAGCGGGAATTCAGGGGGCCAATGTCATAAAGTTTGGCGGATGCTTTGAACACAAAGACCATCAAAGAGACATGTTTTAACGGGAAGCTAACCCGAGAAGAGGAAAGGGGGGCGAGATGTTGTGACGCAAAGGCTTGCTGTCTTGGGGTGGAAGAATCATCAAAATCAACGTTGCAGAAGACGGGGGGGTGTCTTCGAAAGTGTGACAAGGGCATTAAAAGGCCGGAAAACGTTAAAAAAAAAAGGGAAGGGCCATTATAAAGGAGGGGGTCACGTACATGGAGGGTCGCAATTGGAAAGAGATAAGGGGCGCGAGGGATCGGTATAGCTAACTGGGCCGGAGAAATCGTCCCACCAGGTTGGCACTTGGTGCAGTGTTATGACCGGGGAAAGAGGGGGAAAAGATAGAACAAACACAACGAGGAGGGAGGGGGAGGGAGATATACGGGAAGGTTATTCAGAAGCCCAACGGAGATGAGCGCATGCCGGGGCAAGGTGGAGAAAGCCAGAGGAGAATGAGAATATGAGACATCGGGTTACTGGGCGTGTTCTGCGCGCGAATGGCTACGGCGTGGTCACGGAAGGAAACTTTGCCCGAGGGGGGAGTCGGACCCGACAGCGTCAAAGAAGACACACTGTTTGGCATCGTCAACGGGGAATTGGAATCAACGTTTGGGGAGGAAAAAACAAGACGCACGAGGGGGATCTTTCTCGAAAAACGCTTGTCGGCTCAGCTTATTTCTATGTTGGAGAAAGGAAACCATGCTATCAAGGCAGGCTGGATGTGTCGGATGAAGAAGTGTTCATGACCTGAAAGGTCTAAACAGGGAAGCGGAGGAAGAGGGGGGGATCCCGAGGGCTATCAGACATAAAAAATAACGATTTAAGAATGAACAAGCAGCGTGCCACTGGACGCTGTTGACGCACTTGGAAATCGAGCGGGATGGATCTCATGGTGCCTTAATAGGGCGGCCTAAGCGAAAGGCAATGAAAGGGTCTCAAGGAAGTCTGTAAGGGGGAAAGAGTTGGAGGGGCAGGAACGAGTCAATACGAACGGTTACTGTATAATCCGCGAAATTGGAGTGCAGAAGGTGAATAGATAAACACCGTGCGAGTAGCGCCAACGGCAGGGTGCGATCATTTTCACGGCGTGGCAAGGAGGAGGGCGGTGGACCACGCTGATGAGGAGAGAGATGTTAGAGAAATTCGCGTTTAGGGAATCCAAAGCGGGGACGGCAGACAGTTTGAGTAGGGGAAGGCTGGAAGTTTATGCGCGGCTAGGACTCGAGGTCCTAGTGGACAATGAAGAGGTTCGCGTGGGGAAACAATCTTCAAGTGGTGGGGAAATGACAGGTGGTGACCGTGTTGCCGTCTTTGCGGTGAAAAAGGGGCCGGTGCGGGGAAGACGCCCGGTATCGAAATGGAAGGCCAGGGACAATGGGAAAGGGGGCAGGAAGTTCAAAGAAACTCTTGGGCCCGCGAGAACGACTGGGCATCGGCATTTAACGGGAGCGATTGTGAAGGGAGTGCTGCGCAAGCAACAAATTTTTCCGCGTCTGAGGGGAGACCGCGAAGAGGGAACAATGGGGTCTTCGGGAAAAACGGAGACAAAGAGGGAAAGTATAATTCTCGAAGATCAACTCAGCGAATAGCGAACTCGAGCACAACATATACAAAGGAGGCTGAGACCTTTTCTAGAGGGGAGGGTGAAGGTGGCGTGAGTCCTGGCAGTAAGGAAGTCTAAGGGGGGGGGGGAAGGACCCACAAAGAGCGGCTCTGTGCATAACTCAAAAGCTGCCCGGTGTGTGCCGTATCGGGTGTGTATGCGCGTGAAGTACGGGAAGCGAGGAGGAAGCAGAGAAGAGAGTTCCACGATAGAGGTTTTTCCGGACGTCAAAAGTCGGTTCACTCGTTTGTGACAGGGGGGGGCGGGAATGGTCACGAGGAAGACATACAAAAGGGCCATTTGGTCCCAGTGAAAGGAAAAACGGAGGGAACGCGGGGAGGTGAAAGGTAACGCGCGGGAAGGTGGTTGACGCCGTGCATATCAGGAGGCAGGTGCAATTCGCGGGTGAAACAGAAACGAGAAAAGGGAGATTCAAAAACGCGAATTGAAGCACTGCCTTGCGCCTTGCAACGAAAAAAGTCCCTCCCGCGCAAAGAAAAGAAGGATAATAATAACTGTAAGTCCTAAGGGTACTTTCGATGAAAGAAGAATCGTGCAGCTGCTCTGACAGCTTTAAAAAAACCTGAACCAGCTTTTGCACCTAAAAAAAAAAACGGGAAAGACAGGGTCAGGTCTTTGCTGGCGTCTTCAACGTCACTGCTAGATTCCGTACCAGCGTTCGTAAACCCACCCATACCACCCTGCGAGGGAAAGCAAGAGTTATGAAAGAGGCCGAAAAGAAAGGGGGGGACACACAATTGTCCGATGGAAGGGGGACTCACTCGTCTCGGGGGGCAACAGAACTCATGTTTCAAAGAAAGTCCAGAATGCCAGGCGGGGGGGAGAAAAAGCGTGGACTTTAAAAGTGACCGATCGAAGGGGTAGCAGGAGTTGCGATAAATCTTTGGAGAGCCTAGCATGCAAAAATGCCTGGTCTAAGGGCTTGCTCTAGGAATTGTAGAGGAAACAAAGTTCGGACTAAGAGCCTTCCGAAACAGATGGTTTTGCGGCGAGAAAAGATTGCCGGCGCAATCGCTTACCTCTATAGGACAGGAGGGGAGTGACAGGGGGGGTTTTCTCTCACGTTGACAGGCATGCGGAGCATTCAAAGGACGTGCCAAAGGCGGGAATGTGAGAGAACACGGGAAGATAGTTCCCGCGCAAGACGGGGTGGAACGGTCACAAAAAGGAATAATACCTGAGGACCGATAGGCCATTTAGAAGATAGGGGTGGGGGGCGGCAATCACGGAAAAAGCTCTGTGCTGCCATGCCAAAACGACGCGCGTTCCTGAAAGCGAATTGCCTGCAATCGCCAGAGGACCAATTTTCGTCCAGTTGGCTGCCATGAAGAAACAGGGCTTGGCTGGAAGACCGGGACTTGGGGGAGCCGTAAAATCATAGCTCTCAGGAATCGGTGGCACCATGAACCTAGACAGTTTGCGAAAAAAATGAAGCAAGGAGGGAGGACCAGAATTGCACGGGCTCCGAGAACGGGCATGAAGGGTGAGAACCCTTAATACTCGGAGCATTCGCAGCAAAGAAGAGGGCTCGGAAAAACGTCAATATGTAGTAAATATGGACGTTTCAACCGTGCCCTCAAAACAGGAACTGAGTAACGCCGTGGACCTCCACTCGGAGGGGCTTAAGCCCAAGAGGAATGGACATCACGGAGTAAGAGGGTCATTCCAGCATGAAGATTGTACAGGGGACTGTCGAATGGCGAAGAGGGGAGGGAAGGGGAAAGTCTGTATAGTCCTGCTCGAGAGGAAAGCGGAGGTAGGCCTACATACGCCGGTGCACGGATGGAGGGGAATGGATGCTTTGCATACAGAAATCCCACGAACGCCTGAACATGGGAGGAAATGAAAAATACTCTCAACAGAGGATGCAGAAGGAAGGGGTTAAATGTGACTTGTGCACGGGCTTGCTTGGGTGGAATCCACTCAGAAAGCACGGGGAACTGGGGGGGAAACGCGAATCTTTGACGACTGCCGGGCATTAGCAGAAATAACTCCTGCAAAATGGGGCAGATGGTCCAGACCTAACCGAGGAACCACTAAGTAAAGGGGTGTGGGAAGTGGAGAACGATGGCGAAATTATACTCTGGCCTGCGGAAGGGGAACCACCTTTTGCAGGGAGGGGCTCAGGGGAAGGAGATTGCCGAGGAGTGAAAGGAGAAAACGGGGGTCAAAAAAAAGAAAAAGAGAGAGATAGACAGGGAGGACGTATTCCGGCTGAAAAAAAAAATGGGCGTCCAGGGGAAGGTTGCCATGACGCATAAAAAGGGGCTAGAGCTATAAGGGAGGAAGAAGGGGAGGAAGTTTTGTTCAGGGATCACGGTCGTGTTGCAGGGCGTAAGGGGCATGGGGGCGGCCTCAGGGGGGGTGGAAGGTTTCGGAACCACCCCAAAATCAGGGTACGAATTAAATGATTAACGTGATCGAAAGTTAAAGGGGTGAGGGGGGGGGGTATAACACAAGACGCATCGTGGCTAGCGAAATTATCGAAAAACTTAGTCTCTTGTGGAGGAAGTTCGCTAGCAGGGAAATAAGGATTATTGAGAAAGCAAATTGTGCAGGAATGGGAACTAAATGGCTACACCTGAGGAGAGCGCGGAAGGGAGGAGAAAAACAGGAGCATGACTCAGACACGACCTGAGGGCCGATTAAAAGAATAGGGGGAAGCGCAAGGGGGGGGGGAAGTGTAATCGCGATCAAGGAGTGGGTACCGCCGTGAAGTACGTGGAGACACGAAAGCAGTGGATATCTCAGGGATGGCAAGGTCATACTTGGACGGCGAGTGTTGGGAAGGGGGGTCCCAAAATAATGAAGACCACTTGAGGGGGGCGTAACAGGATGTGAGCGGTGAAGGATACCCGACGCGTGGTTTCGGGAGAAAAGGAAGTGTTGGAAGAGGAGCGATGGGGGCGGGCACCGGGTCGTGGCGGGATTTAGGGGGATGATGGAGAGCGAGGGACTACGACAGGAGCGTTTACCGGATGAATCCAATCGAAAGGGGGGGCAGGCAGCCAACGTGCGGATCTTGAAGGATTTTCGAAGGGGGGGGGGAAGCTGGGAAATGTGCTGCAGGAACGGGTCCGTCCGGTGGCAGGGTCACAGGTGGAAGACCGCACCACTCGCGGAGAGAATGGGCCATCTGAGTAACAGGGGAAGGAAACCTTTCAAGGCAAACGACTGTCAGATATTCAGGTGCTGTGGTCTGATGCACTCGCAAATTGCACGTAAGCAAGTTTCAATGCGGAATGCAACTGGAAAGGGAAAAACTGAGAAAAGAATGTTTCGAAAGGGGGAGCGATTTTGCAGAAGGAAAGGAGGGAGGTGTCGGCGCGCAGAGTTGGGGGAACGCTCTGGTCACTTTCGGAGGTAGCATGAGACTATAAGACCAAGCAAGGGGACAGAAGGACTATTGAGCAACCTTTAATCGACATTGCAGATAGGGAGAGGCAAAAGGGAAAAGGGGAGGGATCAAATAGAAAAGCTGCTTATACTTTCTAGCAGGAACTGAGCGTGGTGAAAAAGTAGAAAGTAACCATCGGAAAATCTGATGTGGTGGGGGGGGGGGGGGGTGGGGGGGGGGGGGGGGGGGGTGAGGGGGGGGGGGGGGGGGGGGGGGGGGGGGAGGGGGGGAGGGGGGGGGGGGGGGGGGGGGGGGGGGGGGGGGGGGGGGGGGGGGGGGGCGGGGGGGGGAGGGAGGAGGGGGGGGGGGGGGGTGGGGGGGGGGGGGGGGGTGTGGTGGGGGGGGGGGGGGGGGGGGGGGGGGGGGGGTGGGGGGGGGGGGGGGGGGGGGGGGGGGGGGGGGGGGGGGGGGGGGGGGGGGGGGGGTGGGGGGGGGGGGGGGGGGGGGGGGGGGGGGTGGGGGGGAGGGGGGGGGGGGGGGGGGGTGGGGGTGGGGGGGGGGGGGGGGGGGGGGGGGGGGGGGGGGGGGGGGGGGGGGGGGGGGGGGGGGGTGGGGGGGGGGGGGGGGGGGGGGGGGGGGGGGGGGGGGGGGGGGGAGGGGTGGGGGGGGGGGGGGGGGTGGGGGGGGGGGGGGGGGGGGGGGGGTGGGGGGGGGGGGGGGGGGGGGGGTGGGGGGGGGGGGGGGGGGGGGGGGTGGGGGGGGGGGGGGGGGGGGGGGGGGGGGGGGGGGGGGGGGGGGGGGGGGGAGGGGGGGGGGGGGGGGTGGGGGGGGGGGGGAGGGGGGGGATGGGGGGGGGGGGGGGGGGGGGGGGGGTGGGGGGGGGGGGGGGGGGGGGGGGGGGGGGGGGGGGGTGGGGGGGGGGGGGGGGGGGGGGGGGGGGGGGGGGGGGGGGGGGGGGGGGGGGGGGGAGGGGGGGGGGGGGGGGGGGGGGGGGGGGGGGGGGGGGTGTGGGTGGGGGGGGGGGGGGGTGGGGGGGGGGGGGGGGGGGGGGGGGGGGGGGGGGGGGGGGGGGGGGGTGGGGTTGGGGTGGGGATGGGGGGGGGGGGGGGGGGGGGGGGGGGGGGGGGGGGGGGGGGGGGGGGGGGGGGGGGGTGGTGGGGTGTGGGGGGGGGTGGGGGGGGGGAGGGGGGGAGGGGGGGGGGGGGGGGGGGGGGGGGGGGGGGGGGGGGGTGTGGGGGGGGAGTCCCTCACACCCAAACTCTTGGATCAGGTTGCGGCTCGCTTTAATAAAAAGTGTGGATAGAGGAGGACTTATCGGCGAACGCTTGACGGGAAGAGCAGTCGTGGAACAATCAAAAGGAGAGTTCCGAAAAGAGGCGCTGTTTTTTTCAGGGGGGAACGCGGTTTCATGTTGGGCGACAGTGAGAAATGGCCGAAAAAAGCTGAATTCGCAACAAAAAAGGCCATGGTCAGGGGGTGCCGGGAAAAGAGAGCGGGAAAAGACCACACTTTGTTTCGCCGTGAATTCTGCGGAACGCAGTGGGGTGATTCGCGGTGAGCTGTCTACTTCGAACAAAACAACAATCTGCTCACCCGAGATCCCACGACAGAAAATTCAGAAACGGAAACGTTGTCCTTCCCGCGCGAAACAGCCGAAAGCGAACTCCACGGTAACAAGGAATGGCCATTGGTGGACCATCAGCCGGGGGACGCAGTAAGAGTGAGGGACCAAGGGAGAGTGAAACAAAGGATTCCGGGAAAAAAAACCGCGAGGGTTTTCCGTGCAAGCTGAACTTGGGGTGTCGTATGAAAAACTTCACTGCTCCAGAAGGAAAACTTTCTCCGTGGAAATACAAAGAACTACCGGGCTAGAAGGCCGCAAAGAACAGACAAAGTTTGGGGTGTGAAGTGAACTCAGAGGTTTAAAGGGGACTGAAGGAAAGCACTCACGTCTCAGGGAAGAGGTCAAGCTAAACCGGCTGGTCAGGGAAAAGAATCCACCGCGTGCATCAGAAAAGAATCGCAGGGTGGGAAGCTGGAGAGGGGGAGGGGGAAATTATCCCGGAAAACCGGCCAGTGCGGGAGAAGTTTGCTTGCCAAAAAAAAAATCTAAAGACAGGCGCTCCATCTCCGAAAGGGAGGGAGTAGAAGACGAGAAAAAAGTGAACCGGCCACCGATTCCGGCCGGCAGGGATTAAATCGATTAAGAAAACAGAGTAAATCTCGAAAAAAGGACTCGCACGTTGGAAAAGGGAAGTGGGGGGGGGGGCACAAAAGGAAAAAAGTTAAGTGCAAAAAAGTCGCGTATCGAGGAAAATGGTGCAAACAGACCTGACCGGAGCAAAGACGTATGACGGTTAACATTAACTGTCTTGCGAGGGAATCCCGATAGGAAAAGAGCTCGATTGGTTTCGAAACGAACGTACCACGAGAGGAAAAACGGACTGACACGAAGTGTCATCTCAAAAATTTGAAATCTCCAGCGGGCCATTTCAGAGAAACAATTTGTCTTCCCCCTAAGTAAAGGGGGGGGCTTGAAAAGCGCCTTTGGGACAAAAACGCTCGCTCTCCATCATCTTGGAAAAGGGAAAACCGCAATCCCAAAAGTGGAGAGCGGAATTATATTAATAGCGACCTTAAAAGGTGTCAAGAAGTACTGAACAGGAGGGGGTCCTTCAACCGCGAGATATCGTCATTCACATCCTGAAGGTGAAGACATATAGAGGGAAGGAAAGGATTACGCTTAAAGGGGAAAAATGTCAGTTACAGAACGAAAAAAAAAAAAGTTATGAACAAAATTTTCTCAACGAGGAAGGGAAGTGTATCGTAGCCCCAAGATCACAAAGCGGACGATAAGCAGGTGGGTATCCGGGGGGGAAGAAAGGAGCACTATAAAAGGGGAGTTTCAGTTCGGTCAAAATCAGAGGGGGAGTCTGCTGATTCGCTAAAAGGAAAAAGAAAAGAAAGGACGTGTAGCCCAGTGAAGTTCCAATGAAGGCGGATGCTGGAAAAAATACCTGGAAGTTGAGAAAGACATGGTGAAAGAAAGGAAAGCTCCCGGGGGGAGATAAATGTTATTCGCTGTGGGAAAAACCTTGCGTCTTGGTTGGGGGGTGTCTAAGAATAAATTGACCGGGAGGGGCAAAGAAAGGGTCAGGAAGAGTACAAGGGAATTCGAATGTGAAGGCCGTCAAACTTCCTGGAGTGGGAAACATCCAGCGCCCGGCACCAGGCGCAGTCCAGAAACGCGAACAAAAGCATTAAAGTGGAAACTTCATCAGCAATAGGGGAATAGCTCTGAAAAGTCCCAACTTTTGAACTGGACTGGGCAGACATGGAGGGCAGAGAATATTGAAATATCGAAAACGTGAGAGACTATACACCAGGAAGGAAGGGGGGAAGGGTTCCGGCTGCAATAGAGCGCCCACAGCTCAAGAAAAACGTGTGAGGGAAAGAGCCAATCTAAAGAGGGAGTCTGATCTGGGGGATTCTTGGGGGTGAGCGCTGCCTGGAACCATGGATACGACGCGCGGGAGGGAGGGGAGGAATAGGAAATATTTTCCGGAAGGCTTACATTCGATGCCCGGCAGGCGTCAACGTACAAGAAGGTTAGCTGGGGGGGGGGGGGGGGTTTGGGGGGAGGCTAGCCGTGGGAGGGAGTGGGAAAGGAAAAAAACGTTGCTTGCTCAACAGCGGAATACCAGAACCCTTTCGGCTGTATCAGTCGATGGGGGTTACTGGAGGATTCGATAAAAGTCAGTCGGGGCTTGAGTGGAGGATAAGGAGGGGGGGTCCTTACCAGGAAAGGAGACACCTGCAGTGATCGGAGAGACGCGGTGTCTCGAATCGATGCCGGTTGAAAGGGAAATCAGGCTTGGAATGGGAGGAGGCAGTCGGGGAAAGAAAGGGGGGGGGATGATCGAGGGACCAGGCTTTGGTCTTTACGCGAAAGAAAGACCTTCCGCGTGAGAAATGCGGGCGGCGGGGAAGTTGCAGGGGAAGAAACGAGTTTCTGCGGAACGTATACAAATCACTTGAAAGAGGGGAAAGAGATGTGAAAGAAAAAGAGGAAGGTTGAATGATACCCTGACCCGGGGGTAGGGCGGAGCTGCCAAAAACGCGAAAAGGGGTTCGAGGAGCGATGGCGCACACCTTCGTGGGGAGGGGGGACGTTGAAGTATGATTCGTAATTACCGGAGTCGATGAAAATCCAAGGAATTTTTCATGCGACGCGAACGAGTTTTAAGGGGGACGAATTGCCGATGGAGTAGCCATGGGCAAAGGGAAGGAGAGGGGGCAGCAATGAAAGTCACCGTGGACGTGATCTGTATTGCGGAAATATAGAAAAAATTGGAAGGGGGGGGGATCTTTATTTGAAGAAGATTTGGTCCGTGCACCGGAATAGAAAAACCATTGGTATGAATCGCAAGCGCCCGGTACGAAATTTAGCAAAGGAGGGGAGGTGGCCAATACTAAATGGCCTGGAAAATGCGTGAAAAAATATGGGGCGGAAATAGTCAGTAATAGGATGAGGGAGCCGGCAAGGAGGAAAGTTGCTTCGCTCCGAAAAGGAAAAGAGATGCTTTGGTATGAAAAATGATGAAGAGGAAAAAGGCTGTCATTAGAAAGACAATGAGAGCATGTCTAGGTATCAGCCTCGCAAAATTATAGAAAGCTCAAGAGGTAATTGAGAATTCGTAGAGAAAGTGGGCTTCTCAAACCATAGAGGCAGCAGGTTAGCGAATTTAACGGACGGGAAGGGGAAAAAAGAGCTTAGTCAGACAGGAAAATCTGAGCCTTTTGTTTTTAGTAAACGGAACAAAAAGCGTTCGGGATCTCTTGCAGAGAAAGGCCGTTTGTTCACGTTAGAGGGGTTAGCGCTTAGGCTGGGGGAAAGCGAGAGAGCAAATACGAAAAGGGAGAAGAGATTTCATGGATTGAACAGGAAAGTGGGGGTCCGGACGAAGGATTTCACGCTTGGGACGCAGGAAAAGCGGTGCGAACTGCCTCTTCACTCGGCAGGGGAGTCAAGAATGAAGGAAAAAAGTTCAAATTTGGTCTATAGCGGAAGGAGGAACGCAGATTGCGACGCCATCGCCGTGCAATATCATGACGGAGTACAAATAAAGGTGCGCGAGAGGGGAGGATGAAAGAGAGAGATACCAGAAAAGAGACACCCGCGGGCACAGGCCCACAGGTCTGATATTAGAAAAGGGGAAGCAATCTGCGTTCCTTCCGAGGAAAGCCGCACGAAAAGAAACACGGGCGCCGAAGAAGTGTCCTGAGGGAAAGACTGGGGGACTCTGCTTCGCCACGGCGTGAACCAGGCTTCCGGAAAAACCGACAACGGGTCCGTGACAGACTGAAAGGGGGAAGAGCCATGGGTGCGGAGGACACTTGCTCGCTCCGCAAAGCGGGGATAAACTGCGTAGGACACACCGGGCATAGATTAGTTATGACCGGCCCAAGAACGCATAGTTTGGGAGTGGACTCAAAGATATTCCATGAAGGAAGAAAAAAGGGAGGTTACCGGGAAGTTTTCCATGAAAGGGTGTCTCAAGCATAAAGCAAGAAAATGGGTGAGACAGAGGGAATTCGAAAGAATAATTATGATTGGGGGGGGACGCTTTGGGGCAGACTGTCCCTAGCAGTCTAATACAAAGTGCTTTGTCTCGAAACGTGAAAAGGGGTCCTGCGAGAATCGCCAGGGTAGTAGACAACAGGAACAAGTGGGGGGGGGAAAGGGGGGGGAGAAAACTTCCGCCGGATAGGAGGAAAGAGATTAAAGGGCGGAACCTGCCGAGAGGCAAGCCACAGCAGTTGTTGTACAACGTTCTGATCACGTGAAAGGAGGGATTGGCCGCTGGAGGAAGTAACCTGGCGAGCGTTTCAGAAAATGGGCGAAAGGATAAAGTCAAAGAAACGGAAAGGGAAGTCAACCACTCTGAAAGTGTCCCGAGAGGAATTCGAGATCGCGAGGTTTCGGCAAATACAAGGAAAAGCTGGTGAAGGCCACCGGAAGGGGAAACATACGCGGAAAAAAAAAGCAACTTGGGAAAGGAAAGAGGGCAATTCGCCAAGGAGAGTACAAGAAAAATCGTTAAAAAAGAAGGTGGCTGAAGATGTGGATTTCATTGGGGATCAATCAGAAACAGCCTTTTTAAAGAGAAATCATCTTTGGGGGGAAAAGGGAACCGCCATCCACAGCCACGAACTGGGGGAAATCGCTCCGCGAAGAGAAATTGCAAGTTCCGGGGAAAGCTCTCGGGACTACAATACAGACGGGGGTTATCAATTTCACTTCGAACAGAAAGAAGCGCCCAAATAATCCCGTCAAGAGAAAAGGTTGACGCTTTCCCGCAGAGGGAGGAAGAACTTGGAATGGGGAGGAACAGCCGTCTTTTACAACAGCGGAAAAAGCTTCTGGAGCAAAAGAGGGAAAGGGAGCCCGGGAGTTCCACGTTCAGGAAAAGGAATTGGCGTCGTTACCACCAGGGGGAATCGGTTCAAATGTAAAGAGTCGGGATAGTGTCCCTGAGAAGATTCAGCGACACCCGAAGAAAAACGCTTCACTTGCAGTGTGTAGCACAGGTGCCACATCTTTTCTCAGAGAAAAAGAGGACTTTGATCAGATCGCTCAAGGGGGTACGAAAGTACTCTCACACCACGGCAAGAAGAAAAGGTTGGGGATCGCTTTGGGCCAACAAGGACTGTGTAGGGTTGGGAATCCACGACCAGTAATCCGGGCGATGCAAGACAGGTCTTGTACTTCGGACCAAGGGAAGGGCATTAGGGGAAGAACTTTCTTGTGCAAGTGGGACCAGAATGGGGCGGAACGCCGGCACCTCCGTTCAAGGGCAGCGCGACAGAGAAGATGCTCATCTTCATGAAGCAAGGATCTGGGGCCACGCGTCAGAGGGGAAGGACACTTGCACTCAGGCTAGGTGAAGGGGTCCAGAAGGGGGAAGGG
>Ga0179593_1398671_pt1 | contig 27715 bp, 16 predicted proteins | sample CZODoug2_1_08_16_FD_185931 | JGI IMG/M metagenome (GOLD analysis project Ga0179593, IMG submission 185931) | Vadose zone soil fungal communities from Angelo Coast Range Reserve, California, USA - CZODoug2_1_08_16fungal (PacBio error correction) | ecosystem: Environmental > Terrestrial > Soil >...
ATCATACTCTTTCAACTCCGATGTGGAAAGAAAAGAAAGACGGACGTATTCGGTCGGAGAACTGAGGAGATATGTGGAGATGTCTCAGGACCTAAGAACTTACTCCTCGTGAGGGAAATCTACGAGGTTACTGCGAGGGGGCTCGTCGGACGAAAGGGTTTCACTCTTCTCAATTGGGACGACGAGGGCAAAAGCGCCTCGGGCTCAAAAAAAAAGGAATCTAATAAAAGAGGGGGTGAGTGCTCTTTAAAAGAGGATAAGCTTCGTTGGGTCGAACTCGGCAGGAAAGAGACCCACAAAGAAGATAAAGTAGAAAAAGTCCTATCGATCGAGTCCGACAAATGGGGCTCGAGACAACTCTAGGAGTAGGCGAGCGAAGGGAGAGAAAGATACAGGGAGGAGGTCCGGCTCGCCTATAGCGGGACTCTCCTCGCGGAAGCAAGTACTGAAAAAAGAATAACAAGGGAAGCGGCTTCTTCGAACGAATTTTTAACTAGACAGGAGTCTGAGGAGATGTGTCCTTCAGAGCGCCAGAGGAACTAACTTCGACTACCACAAACCGGGAAGGGACCTATTTACAATAATCTGGAACAATGACACAGTAGCCATAGGAGAGGTGAAGGCTTCTTTTAGGACGCGTGGAAGCTGCCCGAGCGGCGGAGTAAATTAGCCCGCCGCAGGGGCAAGAGCTCACCTCCTCGGAGTGAGAAGAGTGGGAGAAAAAGAGAAGTTCGTCCCAAGGCAGAGAAGCGACCTGAATCCAGTTTTCGGGGGTAAGTACTGCGCGGAGATCTTTTAGAGACGAGGTAGATTTGATCTATATGAAGTGTGAAGAACGGGAGCGAGCCTGTATTAAAAGTGCCGACGCTATTAGTATCGGGCCCTTCTCGACCGCCGTACTAGAAAGAGAGGGAAAGAGGTTCACTACAATTATGAGCGAGGCGTAGACAAAAGGATTGTCTTAGCTAGTGTGAGTCCTGGGGGGATGATCATGTAAGGGCGTTGGGGGTGGGACGCCTCTGCCTGGGACACGAAGGACTAAAGACGACTCCTCGCGACCCAAGAAAGAATGGCAGTCGCTGGGAGGCGGTACTTTCGGTTCAACTTTTTCCGAATTCGCAGGGTGAACGGGGGCAAGAAAGGGAAGACGACCCACGGGGGGGCGCCCTTAAAAATCGGGATCATCTTCTTCAAAGGATCTAAAGATCGAGAGAAATGAAGTCGAAATCGGGGTACCCCGTGGCCGGGTCCGCGAGGAGTAATAGAGGAGTGGACCGGGAACGTCCGGCGAAGGGAAAGGGGGGAGTACCTCCATGACCTCAAAAACTCGACCGGGTGGTCTCAAAAAGAGGGGCTCCGAAGTACGGAGGTCCGCGGGGGAGGTAGGACGCCTGGGAGCGAGGGGGGGGGAGGTCAGTTTGAGGGAACGTGAGAGAGGGGAACAGCCTGTCTAAATAAGGAGTTGAAGGGGGGGGATGCCGAAATCGGGAGCGTCTGGAGACTGACTGGATTTATAAGGAAGATTCGCGGGGTAACTGGATGAAAAAAAGTGCAAGGGAAAACACTTGAAAAAAAGGGTGAGGGAAAGTCGCCTTGGGATTGGATTTGCAGGAGGCAGACTCACGCAACTCTGACAGAACCGAAAAAAGGGGGAGGTGGCCGCCGAAAAGGGAGAGGAGCTTTGTCTCCGTAACGCAATGTGATGTCCAAAACAACGGCAAGTTCGCGGCGGGGATGCTATAATAGGTCAGCTGTGATCTTGAGGGGAGCTCTTTTCTCCACGTGAACAGATTTCCCGATGTGACTCGAAGATGAGAAGTCCGAAGGAACATACCGAGAAACGTGGCCGGCGATTCATAAGACTTGGAAAAAAAATTGGTTCTCAGCGGGATTATTTGGGTTCGTCAAAATGGTGGGGAGAAAGGCGGGGAGACTGACTCATAGCATTCGTTTCATTCCTTCCGCCGGAAGGGGGGTACGGAATGGTGCGCATAGAATGAGCGTTCTAGGCAGGGGGGAAATGAACATTCCCGCGTCAAAGCGGCCTAAAGGGTCAAGCCGCGGGTGGTGCGGAGATCCTGCGAAAGGTTCTCCCTGAGATTCTGGGCAGGAGCACGAAATAAGCCAAGAACATACCCTCAAAAAACACACCCGCGGCCTGGCAGGGCCTCCCATTAGGAGAGTCTTCGAAAACGCATTCGGATGTCGGGGGGAAAACTTCCCATGTTTGACAGAAAAAAAAGCGGTAGCAAGAAGGGGGGGGCACCAGGGAAGGAGAAAAAAATTTTCAGTGAATTGGAAGTAGGCCTGGTCGGGGGTCGTCCGTTGCAAAAGAAAAAGGTTCGTACTAAGAAAAGCGCGGAAAAAGGCAGGGTGCATGAGAATGGTCGAACGGGGGTATTTAAGTTCCAGGAAACTCTAGCTTCAGATCGCTCGAATCCCTAAGGCCGGGCACAAGAGGCAGTCCTTCGCGTAATTCACAGAGGGGAGGGGGGGGGAAGGGCGCCGAGGGGGTGAAAGGGAAGAACAGCGGGGCTCTCAGAGAGGACAAGTCCAGACGTGGGCCAAGAAAAAGGTTTTCAAAAAAGTCTCCTCTCGGTGGGGGGCACGAAGTTGGATCCTCCTGCGAAGACTTCCTCAAAACTCTGAATCTCGGGGTGGGAGGAGCAGATTCTATCTCGGTGATACAACGCGTCTAGAGGGGGAGCCGAAAACTTCAACGAAATGAAAAAAAATGGGCCTCCAGATCAAGTTTCCTAATTGCCTTGGGGAAAGAAAATACGCTGAGAAGAGAGAACGCGACAACTGCAAATAACACAAACCAAACAAAAACAAAAAAAGACCTGCGCCAACAAGACAGGAACATGAGAAACAGAAAATTAAAGCGAAAGCATGCACTATTATCTCGTAGATTTCGGACGAGAACAAGGACGGGGTATTCTTCCCTATCACCGCAGACAACAAAGAAATGAAGCGGAGGCGTCTAACAAACCAGATGTTGGGTTCTCTGCTAGAGTCGAGGGAGATGCCTACTGAAAGAAGAAAGTCAAGTGATTCTGCACTTCGTGGGAAGAGGGGGAGTTAGAATTACGCCAGAAGCGACGAGCTTGCGTATGATTTAGATTCAAACTGAGAAAGGAGCTCTCATAGAACAGAATGTCTCTCTCGGGGGAAGATTTTAAGGAAGGGAGATCGTTGATTTCCTAAACCATTGGAAGGTTGGACTCCCTTTCTTTACATGGAAAAGAAAAAGGACGAAACCAGAGGGGGATTGTGAGGACAAGGTAACGGGGTAAAGTCAGAAGGGGACTTTAGAATGCGGGCCTAGGAGAGAATATGATCATCCAATGACCTTTTCGGGGGGTGGGGGGGGGGGGGTAAGGGTTGACCAGGCACAGAGAACCATACTATCGCTTGAGGTAGCGCTTAGGCACGAAATTCAGGAGGCAACGGGGAGGGGGTAGCCGAGAGACGGAAGTAAGAATCAGGAAGGGAATGAGGGCAGATCAATCCATTCGCGGACATTTGCAGCCGAAGGCGGCATTAACTTGAAAAAAGAGGGATGGGGGGGGGGGAATGCGACAACTCGAGGAAGCGTGAAAGGCGCCGTGCTTCACGGAAAGAACTAATATGATCGCCAGCGGTCTCGCAAGATTCACGGCGTTCTAAGCACAGGAAAATCGTGAAGGGCCGGGGTAGGGGGAGGGACTTGCCCACCATTAGTAGCGGTGCGGCGAGGAGGGACGGGAAATACTAGACAGCTCACAAGCTATGTCCCGGGTGGAGAACGACCGGCGTAAATATAAGAAAAAAACCTGCTTGCCGATCGACGTGTGACGGAGGCTAGAGTGCTCCAACCCATTTTGAGGGGTGTCTCTAGGGGAAGGATTATGTTGCACCCGGGGGGCTCAAATCCGGTACTTTCAAGAGGAGAATTGTATTAAATCTAAAAGACGGGGGGGCAACGAGAAAAGTGGTGAGCGCCTCGACTCCACATCGGGGGAGGCTCAGGGCGGTCTCACGGGAAGAAATCCACTACAGCGAGGGAAAGCTTCGACACACTAATTCCTAACGACGATGAAGGAGGATATTATTTAGAGGAAACCAAACAGACTAAGGAGGGGCTGGCGAGGGAGGGGGGGTAGAAAGAGTTCCAAGGGGCAGAAGGAAAGAAGCACGAAGGAAACATAAGGTGACTCTGTGAGGATCTTCTATAAAGCGGAAGGTGGGTCTATTGGGAGACAGTGAACCTCGAAGTGGGGAGACCGTCATCTCTGTGGGAGAGAGGCCTGGTCGCCGAGGATGGCATGATCGAAGGGTTTTGGGGGGGGGTACTTGGGAGGAGGTGCTTATCGAGGTGGAAAAGGTGGCCGGGGAGAAGCTCAGTAGAAATCGCGGGGGGGAAAGAAACCATTCATGAAAAATCCTCTCAAGTAGACTGGGGTTGGAAGACGGGGAATGAGAAGGGGGGGATAAAGGGTCTAAGAGGAAGGAAAAAATAAAGGTTCCAGTGTCAAACGGCCTTGCGCAGTATCACTCGAGCGACATCTGCAAAAACATGGAAAAGGGAGGAGAGGGAGATTCTGGAAGGTTCACTTCGCAGCTGAACAAGGGAACTGGATCCGGAGTTCAACTCAGGACGAAAAGAGTCCCCGAAGGACGACACCAAACGCGAGATGGGCTGAATTTGAGATCTGTGGGAGAAGAGAGGCCCCGACCAACGTAGTGGTGAAATCAAAGCGGACAAACGACGCAATAACACTCTCGTCTGCCATCCCTTCTGGGAGAAAAAAGGCTCGGCTCAAAAACTACTGGAAGTTAGGTAGAGGAGAGAGGCCTCTCGGGGGAAAAGTGGGGGGAGCAACCCTCCCTACGGCGATAGAATCACAAGGGAGAACATGAAAGGGATCGCTAAGGGATGAGTGCTTCTTCCGGGAAGATAACCGGGAGATACTAAACGCGATGTATTTTAGTGCAACGACCGGAGAGTAGCCTCTGGGGGTTAGGGGGGAGGGAAAGTACGGTTCTGCCAAGGGCCGTACGGGAGGAGAAAAAATTGATCCCGCACGAGACGCCAGATGTGGAGAGAGGAGAGAAAAACATCTTCGGAGCTTGGTGACGGTACGCAATTACTTTTACGGGGGGGAAGGGGGCTCCTCTCAGGACCGGGGCGTTGAAGAAGCCGCACCCGAAGGAAGGGTGGGGGTCTTAGATTGGCAAGGAAACACCGAGGATAGAAAAGCTGTCTTGGGAAGAAAGGGAGAGGGGCACGAAGGTTGAAGCCGGAAGCTCGGGGGCTGCGGCTCGCTAGGGGTACCGCGGAAGATCTGCATTGTACGACCCGGTGGAAAAATGGGGGGAAAAGGCGGAAGGATGAAGGGCAAGTCTGCCAAAGGGGGAGCGGGACAGGAATCGGCAGAGAACTCGCTGCAATCAGAGGGCTTCTTTTATGAATGAGGACGACTAGTCGATTGGAGAGGGTCAGCAACGATTGGGTGAGAAGGAGAATAGCCTCGGGAAAGAGCAGTACGCTAAGCTAAGACTGCAAATGGACGCGAATGGCGTTGGAGCAAATCGAAGGGAACCTGTTCCTGCGGGGAAGCGGGCCTGCTCTGGTTTCAAAAAGACAATTTATCTCGCTTCGTAGGAAGGAAGAAATAGATCGGCGGACCTGCGCTGGGACCTGGGAGACACCAATATCACCAAGGAAAGGTCATGGTGAGTACGATGAGGCGATTAGGCAAGCACCAACTTCATACTGACCACCAGGAAAAGTCATCTCCATTTGAACATCAGTTCGTCGGTGGGGAAGGGGCAATGTGAAAGAAAGGGTACTCGGAGAGGGGAGAAAGGGGGGCGTCGGAACGAGGAGCGAGCGCCCCTCGCCGTCTCACAGAGGTTTGTCGAGGAGCGCCAGGGCCGGGCTTGGGTCGTCGCACGCATCTCGAATAAGACAGTCGGGTAGAGAAAGAAAGAGACACGAATTATTAGGTTGAGGTGGACCACCCCACAAAACAAAGGCTGCGTAAGACATTGCCGCCGCACTCCTATGGGGGGGGTTGAGGAAAGAAAACACTAGGTGGGGAGAAGGGGGGGAGATGGGTACTAACATACAGGGCTCGCGGAGATCCAATATAATCGTTCCGAGGCGGTGTCGAGTTCTGGGGCAACTCTTTGTCATGGTAAAATAGAAAAAGTCTCCCGTTGGAAGGGGGGAGGAGGAAAAGAGGGGGCAGGCAAAGAAGAGGACGAGAGAAACGGCCCAAAACAAGTACGCTGCTAATCATCTTATAGAGGGTTTAGTGACCGATGAAAGAAGAAAGATTGCTAAAAGGAGGGACTCGCTTCTGCAAGCTAGAGCTATCAGGTTCATCGGGCCTGGCCCACGAATCTACCCTCAGAGCTAGAGAGGATTAAAAGTACCCTAGAAAAGCGAGTGGAGTGAAATAGCTGTTGATACAAGACCGAGGCAGACATGAGCTCCCTTCAATATTGAGTTAGAACTAGTAGTGGGGGGTAGGGGCGGAGAAAAAAACCGTTCGACTCAACCGGCTATTCTATCAAAGATCAGGAATATAACGAAGTCTTCGCGTCGAAAGACGACACAGAAAGCACGACATGAATCATGGTCTGCACAGAGGAAGCGTTGTGGGACTCTACCCACTGTTGTGACAAAAAGACTCCCGAGCGACTCTGGGGGGAGAACAGTGCCAAGAGGGGGCGGGAGGGAGGGAGGTTTATGGAAGGTCTTGAAGCGGCGTCAGGGCAGAGCTCGGGGGGAGAAACCTTTATGAAGGAGAATAAACTAACCAATCCGGACGGGTACAGGCGCAGCGTGCAGGGTGTGCCGTGAAATGGTATGGGCAACTCCGTAAATAGGGCTAAAAAATGGGCTAAAATGAAGAAAACTATTCGGGGCAAGAAACGTCGAAGTCATCTAAGGCTCAAGGCCGACCCGAATCCCGGGAGTAATGAGATCCCTACTAGTAAGCCGGAGAATCAAGTCTTAAGGCGAGGGGAGGGGGAAGGGGCTAGAGACTCGAGGTAAAAGAGATAATGGGTTCTACAAAGATTACCGGAAGTCAAAGCCGGGACTACCTCTCGCTAAAAGCAAAAGGGGGCTTTTCCGTCGTGGGAAAAAAGAGAATGCTGACACAATCGAACGGTCTGCTTCCCAAACTGTGGAAGATCACAGGGGGATAGGGGCGACGCAAACCCCGCCAAGACCAATGAATTGGAAAAAGAATGGAAGAAGAGCACGCTAGATGTGGCAAACCACGGTTCCTCTACCATGGACAGTCCGTCTCCTACAAGGCGGTAGTGACTTCATAACGATCACCGGCAACGAATGAACTCGAACGAACCAGCAAAAAGGCAAAAGGGAAAAGAAAACTCTCTCCCACGTAAGGAACGTACGCGAAGAGGGGAGGTGGGAAAAGTGAGAAGGGCGTAAAGGTGGAGGGGATGAGATAGTCAGCGGACTCCTGGGACTCGGAAGATGCAAGTACTTGCCTCGGGAGAACGGGGGACCGCACCATGGCTTCAAGAGAGCGGTAAGATCCAGGGGAAGAAGAATGGAGAAAGTCTCGTGGTGAATTAGGAAGAAAATAACCCGGGGGGAAAGAATCAGAAGTAAGAAGGTACATCCTCTGGCACCTTCAAGAACGTCAAGCACCAAGGAATGCATAGAGGGTTCTGGTAAAAGATGTTCACATACGGGGCCTCTCAGTAGAACGCATCGAGGGTCCTATCCTTAAAAGGAAGGGGAAAGCGATAAGAAGGCGGAGGTCTACAAACTCGCGTAAATGAACGGTAGAAGGCGCTTATAGGCAAGCGGAAGAAAGGTCGCCGCGAAAAAAAAAAGTTCAATAAATGCGGAGGAGAAAAAAGAGATCGAGAAAAGGAGCTTAACGGTAGCGAAACGCTACGCCGCCCATTAAGGAACCCGAACAAGGGGGCATGGTCTAGGCATGGGGAGATCGCCACTAGAGAAGAAGGAAGGAGGGAAAGAAGGAAAAGCGGCGCCTCCTGATACTGAAGCGGGCTTTCATGTCCGACACGGACGTATCCCGGACTCATGCAGCGACGAGGGGGGGGGGCAGAAGCAGGTGCGGTGATATTGAAGAGCGTATCGGCCTCGGTGGTGGGTGTTAGGCGAAGTAGTGCGGAGAAGTGCGAGGTCTAACACCTGCCACGACAGAAAAAACATGAGTGGTCGGACACGTAGAAAGAAAAAAAACGTGTAACGATATTGTAGGCCTGGATCCCCGCGAAGACTGGGGTTCGCAAGCCTCTCCAAGAGAGGAAGGAGTTAGACTCCACGACTAGAGCCAAAGCCGAGATTGAGAGAGAAACCCGAGTAGGAATGGACGATTACTGGCCACGCGATAGGAGCGTGGGGACATTAGAAGCTACTGCTGCAAGGAAGTGATCATCGAGGGACGGCCTAACAACTTTCTTGGGAAGAACGTGCCGCCAGGAGCCCGAGAATCTAATGCTGTTTGCCAGATACAAAGGAAGAAAAGACTCCGGCGTCCGAGAGAGAAGGCTGACCCAAGAAGGAAGAAGGGCGAGTATGAAGACCTGATGCGGGTGCTCCCCATCGCACAAGGTACTACTTTCGCGTACTCGAACTACGATTGCGCCAAGAGAAGTGCGGAAGCGGTAAGGAGAAGGAGAGGAAGCTGAATCTCTCGAAGACAACAACAAACGGAGAACATAGGCGCGGCGAGCGTATCCGCGTCCTCCTAAAATAGACGCACAAGAGACAAGACTAGGTCTGGCTAACTTCGCGCCGAGGTGCGCGGAGGAACACAATAGGTGTCCAATAAGGAAAGGAGGGGACCAAAAAAAGGAGTGACGGGGACCGCAGTCGGAAGACTTGTTTATTGGTGCTACGTCTCCCAGGGAAGCTGTCCGCCTCTGAAGAGAGATCTTGCTCAGGGCGCAACGAAAAGAATCCTGGGTCTAACGAACTAGGAGAAAAGGGGAAGGCTGCGCCAGAGGGAAATACGAACAAAAGAAAGGCGACGAATGGCAAGTCATACTCGATAGGAAGTGTACTGGGTTCGCGAAACGCCCTCGAAGGCTGTAAAGAGCAAACGGCCAGATTTGGGGTGGTGGTTGTTTGGTTTTTGGGCGCCAGCGCTGTGAAATCGGATCGGGAGATAAGAAGGCTACATCCTCGCGAGACATTAAAGAAGAGTAGGCCCCCGACGTCTTTCGGCAAAGGGGCCTCTCCAGAAGGCGAGGGTCGATGGGCAGGTCATCTAAAAGCCTACAGACTCACTACTTCGTACGGAACACCAGAGGAAGAGAAAAAAACATTAACAAGGTTTGACTGCAAATTCTTCTAGGGCGGGGCCGTCGGGGGGAGATGGAGAAATGGACCAGATCGTCGGGGATTGTAGGGGAAGACTGGGGCGAAGAAAGAAATCCGCTTGTCGAGAGTGTGGATCCGTAGAAAGATCTTCCCATACCCAGACGACCAGCGGGATCACTTGTTCTGGATAAAGTGGCGCTGACTGAGGGGAGAGCCAGTTCAGACTTGGGTCGAAGGTTTCCGACGTAAGTCATTAAACTTGCAAGACGGTGACGCTCTGCTTCTCGGCGGCCGGAGGAAGCGTCAGCGAGGGTGGGTAAGAAAGGTCTTCCGCGGGCGTAGCCATCAGAAGGGGGCGTAAGGGTGCCGGCTGTTAGATTATCAGTCGCGTGGTGAATCTGCGGGTCACGACGAATAGGGGAGAAAAGCAGCCCTCTAGCCGGGAGGGGGACTGAGCGGCGGGGCCCGGTGACTAGGAGTGATCTTGGGGAGAGAAAGTTTTAGGGAGGCCGACAACGGTCAGGGGGAAGACTTCACTGAGAAGAGGGGAAACCCTGAATCGTCTCGATCCCACTTGAGGAGGGGACGAGAGGTCACCGGAATCCGCGGCGGAAAGGGGACCGGTGCCTTAAAACTTGAGTCAAGACGAGAGACGAACTCAGAAGCCCGAAAAAGCGACCGTGTTTCACCGGCACCTGGAGAGCGTCACCGCGCTGAGAAAAGAGGGTACGTCTGGCCGGGTTCCTGGCCGGGAGAGGGAGAGGAGCGTGCGCCGTAGTTGCTGAAATAAAATTCCGTTGAGAGTATGACATCGGAAGCCTTGTAGGCGACGGACTGGGGCACAGGTATAGCCCGAAGTATAGGTGAAAAGGGTGATCGGTCCAGTCGGAGGACATAACACTTGCCGGGGCAGTCGCCGTGGGGAGGTACGGTTGGTCGGGAGCCGGAAGGAGACTGGATCTTCCAACCAATACCTTCGGTGCGCTGAGGGGGATAGAGAGAGGTGTCGCCGGGGGTCGACGGGATTCAAACTAACCTCCGGCCGTTTCGCGGACTAGCGTCAGGGCGGGGTGAGAGGTGGGGAGCTGGCGCAAAAATTAAGCTGTCCTTGGGAACTCTAAGAAGCGGACATGCCTACAGTAGAAGACGAAACGTAGGGCGCGTCGAAGGCGTGAGGGTTGAGACTACGGTCGGGTAAGGGTCGCAATTGGGTGAGGGACAGCGCAATCCGAGGCCTCATTTGGCGGCCGTGGGTAGAATGGACGGCCAAAAGCCGAAACGGGGCGTGGGGTGAAAAGAAACATTACAAGGGCGGACCGGCAGACGGCGCGTTGTAACCCTCCGCGAGTGTTCGTAACTCCTCAAACTCTGGAAGTCGGCCAGTCGGACCGGAGAAAGCGTGAAGACGCAAATCCCCCCTCGACAAAGGTCAGAGCGCCTGCAACGCCCGCTCGGCGATAATGGTCTCAAAAAAAGTGGTGGAAAGTAGGGGGAAAAACGTCAAGAGAGCAAAAGTGTAGCGGCGAAAGAAGTTACCTCACGGGCGGGGGATAAATTAGTCTGGTCGTTCTTCGTGCCATCGGGCCAGCAGGGAGAGAAGGAATCGTGACGGCAGACCTCGAAGCAAGTAGAAAAACGGTACGTGCTTAACCGAAAAGAGGAAGAGGAATCGGAGCTCGAAACCCCTGATGCGTGTGCAACGAGAAGTGAGGGGGAAGAATCAAATCGAACGGAACGCAAAAGCAGGGGAGGATGGTTGCAGCAAAACGGATGGATCTAGCGGGTCGAACGGGCAGCACGCCGGGCAAATCCGGAGTCAGACGAGATGGAGAGAAAGCTGGTCACGACCGGGGAATAAACGATCTTAAACGCACACGCAAAGGATCGAATCTAAAAAAATCGTCTAAGCCCCACGTGCGAAGCTAGTAAGAAAAGAATGAAAGGGAAAGATGACACGAGGAGCTCAACCAGGGCGAAGTGAGGGCGACTGGTGAAAAATGAAACTGCTCAAGAACTCCGACAAACCCTCGATGATCTGAGGGAGAGGGGGGAGGAAGCAAAACACAGGGTAATTGGGGTACTTGAAAGCACCTTGCGAAAAACAGACCATCGAAAAAGAAGGGAATGCTAGACCAGATTTCTGAGGCGCGCTATGGACTTTAAGACTTGCCAAAACACCTCCATGGTTAAAAGCTGGAGCTGCGTAATGGAAAAATAGACGTGATCCGGAGGAAAAACTGCTTGCGAATGACCAACATCTCTACTGCGGCGCCTCAGTCAAGTTGATAAAAAAGAAGGCGAGTGAGCAAAATAGGAGGGCGTCCGAAGCAATTGGGATAACCCTAAAGGAAGGGTACTCCGGGGAGTTAGGACACGACCCTAAGAAAAAAAAAGGGGAAAATGGGGGATTAGACAGCGGGGGTCCTTAGGAAGGCGGGGAGGATGGGTTTTGACGTGAGGAGCTCAGCTAAGACATGACCTGTAGGTTCAATGTGGGGCAGAACGAATGCCCTTTGACAAGCAGGGAGCAAAAAATCTGCTTATTAAACGCTTCGAAGATTAGGGGGGAGGGACTTTGGAGGGGGAGAAAACTCCAGCAGCAAACCAGGATTCTCGCAGAAACGGTACAGGTGAGGTGCAACTCCTTCAGCTCTTTCCAGGTTCAGATCTGAGAGGGGAAAGGGAATACGGGGAAATAGGGTTCGTCGAAGAAATAGGCAGATATCAAGGAAAGTATTTCGAACGGGCTCACTGAACAGATGAATTAGGGGCCCGTGGAATTCTTGAATCTTTTACTTAGAGGCGCGAATCAACAGGAATGTAGGAGTCAGGTCGTTCACTTTCCAACACCGGCGTCGCAAAAAAGCTTGTGTCCGGCGAGGGGGAAAGAAGAGAGCACGCTAAAGCTCCGAGTCCGGAAAACTCCTAAGGTGAAAAGACATAGCCCGAAAAAAAGACCGGGTCTTGCCGATCTCGGTGGTTGGCCGTTCGGGGGGAGAATCGTCGACAGAAGGAAATGTTCCGTCTGAGGCAAAAGGCTTCGTGGTCACGATTAGAAAAGCATAGGGCACAAAATGACAGGACTGCCTGGTAGTGGACGCAGAGTCCAATCGCCAGCACGAGATTTTGGGCAGCGAAAGCCAAAAGCTGCCTGATGGGGGGAGGTGCTTTACTCACGTGAAGGGAAACAAACGAGGAAAGGAAGAGAAGGTTCCGTGAAACTCGGGCGCAGTAATTATTATCTTCTTGAGTATCACAGAAACCAAATACTTCAAGGAGGGAGGGAGATGATGTTTACGGGGTTGACTGAATCAACTAAAACTCAGGGTAGCGAGGCGAAGGTCGAGGGGGAGGCGGCGAAGCGAGCATGTGAGGGGGGGGAAGGGAGTATGATCCTAGAAGTGGTGCTTCAAAAAGGGGCCAGACGCGTGGAGAGAGTCAAGGGAGTGGCCTATGAATCTTTTTAGGGCGCGAGGGGGATCGATCGCGGGATCCCACGAAATCAAAAGGAAAGATACGTAAAAAAAAGGAGAAGGAACTGAATGACCAAAGCTGCAAGGCTCCATGTTTGGCCAGGAAGAGCGGGGAATGTCAGTGGAAGTCTGGTGCTCGAAAAGGGATAAAGTGCCCGGCGCGGGGCATCAGGCCATCACGCTCCGGATCGATCAAAGACTAGACAAAAAAAAAAAAGTAGTAGGAGGAAAAGGGATAAATACGGGAGGGGGGGGGGAGCGTGAGGCAATGAGACCCGCTACGGGCACTTGATAAAGATTGGGGGGGCTCAAATCTACGTCTAAGCACAGGGAAAACCTTCTTCCCAAATGAAGAAGGCGATAGGGAAAAGAGAATGGACGAGGGTGGGGGGCTACGAGATAACTGGCGCCCGCCGTGGTATCCAAGATCATAACCTCTTCGTAAAAGACACCTAAGTCAGAAACCGAGGAGACAGTGCGAAGCTTAAAAAAAAGGATCTGGAGTTGCACCAAGTAAGCGAGAGTGGGGGGGGAACGAGCACGGCCCAAAATGATAATCTACGGAGATAGTACAGCTAAAAGAAGGGAGGTCATCTTCTAAGGCGGCCGGAGAATGATACGACGTACAACCATCCAATCCGCAACGAGGTCCAAGGTGGTTCGAGACCTCATCTGACATACAGAGGGGGGCACCACCGGAAGGTCGGGAGAATACGCGGGCCGAGAGGAGGAGAAGAAGTGTACCCGAACTTAGAAGCAAGAGAAAAAATGGGTAGGGGAGGGACGGGGGAGCCAAAGACTGCTATTAATCGTAATGAGTACTACTCATTGCCTAATGGGCTAATGGAGGTTCGCCCCGAGACTCTGTCAACCTTTAGATGGGAAAACAGCGAAAACAACAGAGGAACCTAGGGGGGGCGTAAAGATCCCCTACGGGACACACGAGGAAAATCTGGGGGGATCCGGGGCTCTTCTCAGGTTAAATTGACTTCAAAACAAAACGTTTTCTCTGCTCGCTCTGTAAGGGGCTCCGCTCGCAATTAATTATCCAGGGGGACAATTCCACGACAATGAGTAGGAGTTCATGGGGGTGCACTTTCTAAAGACGAACGAGGTGGGGAAGAGTCGTAGACGCGCGGCGAAAGCATTCAGTGATGAGTGAAGCAAGGAAAGACCAGGTCAGGTTCTCTGTCGAAGGTGCTCAAAGCAAGACAGGAACGTATAATACGACGCCGCTCAGATTTGGAAGAAGAAACGAATGGATTTCTAGGAACTCACTTCCCAGGGTCCGGCGCGACTCGGTTGGGTCGTTGGGAGAAACAGACTCAGGGAATGAGACGCCGAAGGAGCTAAAGTGCGTCTGCTACCTTCCGTCGTTGCCGGGGAAAAAATAAAGAATACAGCCACTACAAGGGAGAAGGGAATGGGCGATCTATCGACAGCGAGCAAGTCCAAAACAAGGGAACGAAAACTGAAACGCCCGGAAAACGTGTCTAGGCAAAAAGTTTCCCTCGTTTTCGGCGGTCGCGGGAAAAATGAAAGAGGTTAGTACCGGAGGGGGGTCCAATGGCTTCGAAACAAGCGCAGATCAGGCGCCTCAGCGAACTGTACATCTCTGTTTTCGAGGAAGAGCCGAGCGGGAATCAGGGTTTGTCAGTCGCAAGCAGCTAGTCGGGAGATCAGTGCGCGGGAAAGGCATCTTCCCCGCGGGTACCGCATGACGAAGACTGGAACGTCTCAAATCAGAGGACGTGCAGCACCGCAGCGAAAGAGGACACAGACGTTGTCCGCTGTGTGTCTCAGGGGTCTGGCGAAAGACATGGTGTTCTCCGGCGCCAGATACAAATCTATAGAGTTCCGGGGCGTTAAAGTCTGATCATCTCTAGGTTAAAAAAGTCGACGACGTTAGAGAAAACCTGAGGGTTTAGACGAAAAGCGTGGGCTGAGTCAGGAATTGAGGCATACGCTCGGAGCGAGGCGAAGTGCTAAGAGGAGAGCAAATTAGGAGAATCGGGGTATTACTCTCAGTACGATATGAGAAACAGGAGGGAAGTCGATGGCGCGAGCGTCCATATCTGTTCGCCAGTCAAGGACTGAACCGGCGTGATGAAGACCGCGAGCGTCCGACTCGAGAGGAAAAAGAGCTAAAAAAAAAATCCGGCAATTAAAGACTCAATGGAGAGCCCGACTGCACGGGAACCTGCATCAGGAGGGTCGCGCGAGGTTCCCTGTTCTTAAAGGGCCTAACGTTCTACTGTACGAAAAATTCGGCGGACTAAAGAAAAAAAAGGAGAAAAAAGGTAGCCATGGGGCACGACGACCCAAAGAAGTCAAAGACACTACAACTACAGTGGGCTGTCAAGGCGAAACCGAGTGGTGGGCTCGCCACATGGACTGTCAAAAACGACATCACGAAGGGACTCAAGTGTAAGAGCTGCCTAAGACTGGTAGATGAGTTTAGGGGGAGAGGGGTGATTCGGATCTTTCCTTCGCATATCCTAGAGAAAAACGTCCGGGGGAGAGCGACGAAACAAATCTCTGATGTGTGACAAAAAGGGACGACTATTCTTTAAGTTGGTTCGTGGGCACCACGCATAATAAATCTTCTCGGATGGGACCCATGCACGACCAAAGTCGTCAGAAAAACTTCCTCGGATGTAAGAACTCATGAAGCCCAAAACAGACCCTAAAACCGAGGAGAGGACCTACTCAGTCATGGGCAGAACGTCGTCTCGTCTTTAAGGCGGGGGGAGGGATGACTGCTCTGGTCCCAAGGGGACAGCGTGAAGGGTTGGGGGTCTACACCGCGTACCAGCCAAGATCCAATAAAGACTCGCTCACTCACACGCAGCGAAAGCACGGGTCGTGAATGGTACCAAGTTAGAATCAGGGAGAAAAAACTCGACTAGATCACTGTAGAGGACAGAAAAAAGACAGTTCTTTAATCCAACAGTGGCGGCAGGATAAGAAAAAGCCAAGACAAGCAGCAACTCTAAAGTGGAAGCCCGAAGAAGAGAAAAGAAAAATCAAGGGCAACGCAGGGGTGACTCGTATCATTTTCCAAGGCGCGTCGCCTGAACAAAAGGACAAGATATGTCTTTAATCACGATCAACGGCAACAGAATGGAAGCAGCCTAAAAACAAGAAGAGTATAAAAGGACAGAACCAACACGCTCTCCACGATAGAATCGGTCCGAATGGATGAGAAGGGGAATACCAGGTCGAGTGAGTTCAAAGGGTTCGTCTGCAGTTCGGATTAGCATGATCGAAGCTTCCCGATGCCTACGCGCGGAAGCACGTGGAACCGCCGAACGGCTCTGAAAGTGGTTCGAGACTAATATCACATTGAAAGACGGAATGATCAAGATAGGTGGAAAGTGCTACAATTTTGTTGCGGAATACCCCGAAAAAGGTCAGAAGCGAAAAATCATCCTTTCAAAAGGGAAAGACCAAAGAACGCTCACCCGAGAAGCAGCGTCGGGGTCTGGGGTAAGGGGTATTGATGGAGCCTCTGAAAGAATATCGGGACTCAAGACAATATAAAGGTACTCTACAGCTGCACCAGAGATCTACCTCGGAGGAATAACTCTGAGGAGAAAGGGCGGAACAAAATCGAGCGCTTAAAAGAGAACGAGGGCAGAAGTCACGATAAGGAGAGCGTGAAATAGTAAGGAGAAACACTCCTCTATAAATGAAACGGTGAGCGAAGTAAGAGACGCTCTTTTGGGTTTGGGGTTTTGGGGTGTGTGGTACGAACCCTAAAGTGGATACTCCGGGTAGAGGGAAGAGATATCTAAAGCCATCGAGATTCAAGCGGAAGGGGGAGAAAAAGGCGAACCCGTAACGGCCAGTAGAAAAACGTCATAACTCGGGCAATGTCACGCCAAAATTATCCCACTAGGCATTCAACGAGAAGAGGGGGGGAAAAAAGCGTCGTCCTCGTAAATCGGCCTCGGTGGTTGGGTAGTAGATAACTCTCGGGGGGCTGAGTCAGGGAGCCCTCAGCACGCCCGACTTATGAGCGCCCCAAAGTAGAGAGGGCCTAGCCTTCTGACTATCGGTAGAGGGATCCGAAGGAGCGACTAGGATAAAGGCGAGCCCGCGCCAAGGGGAGGGACGAGGTCTTTCAAGAAAGTGCTCAATCCAAGAAGCCGAGGGAGGGCGAGCGACCCAATCTTACAAAGAGTCGCTAGCTTGGAAAGCAGAGAGGTCCGGCTACCAAATTGAGGGAAGAATCGCGACCGGAAAAAGCACAAAGCGTCCGAAAAAAAACACGAAAAACTGAAGAGTTCTTCTGAGGGACGTCTCAACGAGGCAGAGGGACGTACCTCTGAAACCAGGAGTACCGAGACCCTCAGCCGGGTCAAAAAAGAAAAAAACCGTTCAAACGGCCCCACGAGTCGAGGGAGAATAGGAAACCGATGACTTTTGTTGAGCGAGGCCCGCCACCGATTCAAACGACGGTTCGCATCGACGCGGGGCCTTGAGGACCGCCGGCGGAGGGACGAGGAGAAGAGGAGGACGCGTAATAGCAAAACACCAACAAAAGGGGGTATCAAAAAGAGAGATGCCGCGGAAGATCAGTCACTAAGAAGCATGGATCGGACATGCTCAAGACGGATCGACTGAGCGCGAGGAAGAGCGCGTGTCACCCCGATGGAAATCGGATATCACACTCGTACTTAGGTTCCTGGGGACCGGATCGTCCGAAAAAATTTGGATAAGTAGCATGAGCGGCCAAGGGAACTAAAAACGACGAAGGACTAATTAAACTAAACTATCAATTTTCTTAGAAAGCGGACGACGAGGAGAAAAAAATTCGGGGGGCCAAGCGGCGCCGGCTTAGCGCGAGGCCAGACGGAGGCGCGCGGCACGTAATAGCAATCCAAACGTTTGAAAATCAACCATCAGAGGATGAGCGAGCGAGGGATCTCACCATAATAAGAGCGCGGCAAGAAGAAGACGAGACAGACTCGCGGGGATCGCAGGAACGAAAAGAACAAACAAAATCTATGGCGACTACTTTTGGGGGAAAGCCGCGCCAGAGCGGCGGGTCGTTTTCTCTTGGACGGGATAGAGAGAGGAACTAAACTTCGGACTAAAACCAAACGAGGACAGTCTATAGGTACAGAGGGGGACCGCACCTGCTTCGAGTTACTGTGTCGCTGTGAAGGGAGTGGAAAATGCGGAAAGGACCAAAAAATCAACTGAAGGGACAAAAGGGAGAAGGAGGATCACAACAATAAGATTGACGAGAGGCGCCTTCCCAGATCTTAACCAGGAACATCTAACAAAAAATCAACCGTTTGAGGGGGAGTAGGGAGCGGAGCAGGAGTGGAGACACAACCGTTCAGTCTGGAATCGAGAAGAGGGGGAGAGGCCTAGTCTTCCCACGTGCTACGGATCTTCTTCTCGGCGAAAGTAAGAAAGGCCAATAAAGCAAAGTTTGATCTAAAAATGAAGCAGAGTCGAAATAGCCCTACGACTTGGCGGACCTAGGTGGGTCCCTAAAAAAAGTGTAGAGATCAGGGTTCGGCGGTAGTAATAGGATCTGCGGGGGAGATGCTCGCGATATAAACAAAACCCAAAAACGAATAGGAAGTCGAGTTTTATTCTTAGTCGGTGCCGTTGCCGAGGAGGATCTTTGTCGGCCGTAGGGACCGTGTAAGGGGTCCCAAGACCCTGTTCGCCATTCACGATCTTGATATTCTGAGTTCCAACTGGTCGAGAGAAAAACGGAGGTGACTCCAATCTTATTCTGTCCCCTTTTACCGTCCGAGAGGGGGGGAGAGTAGAAATCCTCGAGTCCCATTAAGACGACGAAGATGACGAAGAAGTTCAATAACTATGGAAAGGGGCTCAACCTGCTCAGCAGTCGGAAGTAGTCTGAGTACGCGGTATAGCTTTGAGGTTTACTGGCCGGGGAGCAGGGGGAGCGGGTCGGACAGTCGAGCTTGTACGTACCATTAGGTTTCCTTGGATCAAGTGAGGAAAAGGCCATCAGCACGCAGTGAAGGAGAGACTGAAAATGTAGGAACGTAAGAGAGGCGTGGAAATGGATTGAAGGAAGAGAGGCCTACACTGTGAAGGGAAGAATGCCCTTAGGCATTGGGGAATTTAGTTTGGGCGGTCGGGGAAGCCTCCCATGGGCGCTTCAAAATCTGAAGTGCCTAAACGGGGGGGATCGAGGCTTGGGGGGAAATCGAATGGTAGTTTAAACGAATAGACCCTCCTTCAGGTGCGCAGGGTACGGAGGAGCGAGTCGGCGGGAATGAGTTATTATGAGCAAAAATCCACTCTGTACAATAGGTACATCAGTAACTCTCAAAATAGTCCTCGCCCTTCATCCGCCGACGAAAGTCCGGCCGCTGCTAAAAAATCCGGCGGCGAGTCAGGGCTTCTTTCCCGAGTTTAGGAGGGGTCGGCCTTGTGGGTGCGTCCAGGGAGGATGTACCAGATCGAGGGCTTCTTCTGAGGAAACGCCTGGGGGGAAGATTGGGCCGCCATCCATACTAGGTAGAAGGATGAACGCCATCCAAGGGCCACAGTCCAATATGGTCTCGGGCAGGAGAGGGGTGGTCAAGCCCGGAGAGGGGTGACTTAGAACTGGCATCAAGGTTCGAACCACGAGATCGACAGCAAGAATCCGAACCCGCTCAAAGAACCCTCAAGCGACTCGAAGCAGCCAATCGGTATTTACTTCCAAGAGTCGCGTCGGGGAGGGAGGGGGAAAAGGGTCCAAGGTGGAATAGCACAACGGCGTTAGGGACTTGGAAGAAGGGACCTCACTTGGAGTTTCGTTCCTTAGTAGTAAGGGTGTGGGGGCCAGAGAACCGGGCGGTAGAGGAGAGAGGGTCGAAGATCCTAGAAGGAGAAGAGGACAAGGTACTGCGGCAAAAATACAATCGGAGGGAACGTCGAGCACGAACTTATCAGGTGGGCAACGAGCATGTCGGCGCGTAGGAACCGACTATCTGGAACGCGCCGGGTATCGGGTTTCAGAGCGTAGAGGGAGCTGCGGTCTCGGCATCACGCCGGCAGGCCTAAGCTGGTGCCGACTCTGATCGTAGATAGCTCGACAGAGGGAGGCACGGACTTGGATCCTCCGCCAAGACGAAGACTCAAAGCGATCTGAGAATAGACGTCTCAGGCTGCGCTGGGCACCAATATCGCGTAAGAAGCCGAAAGGAAGGAGCCAAAACCCGCCTAAGAACAAAATGTTCTAATTTCGTGCGGGTTTAAAAAAAAGTAACTCAGCGGCAGCAACGACTAGACCCTAGGACATATCTCCTTTGAATCGGGGGCGCGCACAAAAAGGTAGGGAAAATCCTAAAGTGAATCAAACAGCGGCAAAGGAGGTCATTCCTCCACCACATATGTAAGTTAGGGTCGAGACTAGATGATCCCTATACTGCCAGACGAACCGTCAAGTAAAAAGGTTGACCACTTCGGGGAGCTGCAGGTAGATGAACCAAAACTAACGAGCGTGAGGGATTCTTGGAAGAAGGACCAACCCCAGGCTAACGGCGGCCGCAATTACCAAAATCGAAACTCCGAGTGAGACAGGACAGGAGATGAGCGGCTCCATAAGTCGTTAATGAGAAGGGGCAACTAGACGGTACTCAAAGGTGACTTTCCAAGAAAAGAAGGAAAAGAACCTTTGTCAATGTTATCTCCAATGTGAATAGGGGGTGCAGTGCTAAGTAGGTCGGCCCTTTCTTGAAAAAAAGTATCACTGGGTCTCCGAATGAACCAAAAATCATGGGGGTATCTGTAAGGGGGGTGAAAGTAACCAACTGAGCCTCATACGATTCGGTAAGGACTGCTGCCGCTCTGATAGCACAGGGGTCCTTGGGCCCAGAAACCGAGGAAAGCTGCGCAGGAAGGGAACGTGAGGTTGGAGCGAACCTGCGGAGGCAATTTGCAAAAAAGCGGAGATTGAGGTAAAGGGAGAGACACTCGGGACCGTTGAAGTCGGAGCAACGCGCGACCGAGCAACAATAGCAGGAGACTTGCTGCACAGTAACAGACTCTGATCGTAGGTCAACGGCACGACGGTCGAATAACTCGTGATAGGGGTCTGTCTGAAGGATCCGTGAAACCAGATGGACGAGGAGGCCTATGGCGGGGCCACCGGCGTCGCAGACAGATGGCGAAATGACCGGCAGGGAGGTACATATCTAACGGGCACATCGAATGAGAAAGGCAGGAAAGGGGGCTATCAGAATAAGCTCCCAGTGCTGGAAAAAATATGGTCCCGTCGGGGGGGGTAGAAGTCGTAAACCCCCCCTTTGGGAGAGTTCGGCTGATGGGGGAAAGCGGATTCGGGGTTCACGAAAGTATAGGTGAAACTAACTGCCCGGTACTGTCAAATTCGGACCATTTGAGGTCCTAATGTCCCACGAAAGCCGACGATGTGGGGCAAAAGCCCGCTCAGAAAAAAAAAAACGAGCCCAAAAAAAAAAAAGACGGGGAGAAGTTCGAAAGGTTGAAGCAACTCCAGCTCGGAAAAATCGTCTAATAAAAGGGCAGAAAACGAGAGCGGGCCGTCGAGAAGGAGGGAGGGAACGCCACACGGAAGTAATACTCTGGTGCGGATCGGAGGGGGTGAAAACGATTCACCAAAAAGCACGCCGTTATAGACAGGAAATGGAGATGCCTATAAGCAGAGCTCCTAGCAGTAACTCAGGGTTGGTAGATCAATCCTCGTGGACGTGGGGCCATCAGGGACTGCCATACGCGGTGGGAAGACGATAAGGGGGACGTGGGATGCTCGGCATTGGAGTTGTACGCGCGTAAAAAATCCTGATCTGAAATCCCCCGTGGACCTGCGGAAAGTATCGCGGATGAAAGCCAGACGCGAAACGATTGACGTAGGGTCCACATCGGCTCCTCCTCCTTGTTTGTCGAATCTCCGGGAGGCAGTCTGTTAAAATTAGAAGGAGAGGCTCAAAAACTCCAACACCTACGGGCAATGTTCAAGGAGCGTGCGCAGGCCCAATCCATATAATCGTATAGAAAAACCACATATGTGAAAAGAGAGAGATGAGAAGTGTCAGCCCGGAAGGCCCGCTACGGGCACTGGACACGCTGGTGGTTCGTGATCAGAGACTGATAATCCAATCAATTACCCGGAGGCCACCCCAAAGAGTGCAGAGTGGCGGGAGAGGAAGGAAGGTCGAAACGGGATTTTCTCTGTTGACAAAAACGCCAAGTTGCGCCGACGCCGTGGGGGTTATTCTAAGCGGATCACAAACACGTGGGAGCAAAACAGCGCTCGAGAATGACGACCACTCCAAGGGTTCTCGGATACCAGTCTGAAGAGAAGAAACACTGAAAAGGAGGGACTTACGCACTGGAGAAACAAACCCTTAAAGAGAGAAGTCAGGCCTGCAAAACTCGCAAGATCATAAAAACGGGAAAACAGGTCACGAGGCTACGGATGGTAGGGGGGGGAGGACTGAGAATACTGGACCCCAAGCCTATCTCCACGCGGAGTAGGTGGCGCTCACCGCAAAAAGAGATCTAAGACTGCCGCTCTCTGGCGGCAAAAAGGGGGGGGACGTCGTCGAATCGTTCCTATGGAGGTCTGGAACGTTACCACGAGAGAAAAAGCTAGAGGAGTGGGCTAGAAAAAGCTCACCAGCTGGAGAGAGGGGGCGAGAAAATGTACCATGCAGGACGGGAGAAGGCAAAAAACAGATTTAGCCCCGAGCGTTCAAAGCATAGAAGGGTGAATCATCAGCACAAGAAGAGTGGGGGCTACTAGGAAACCGAAACGGCACACAGATCCAATAGACGGGTCAGGGGAGGGAGCGGGTTAAAGGGATTAGTGCAAAAGGCTAGACTCGGTGAGCGCTCATCGCTGTAAAGCAAATTACGGAGCATTCGAGAACCACTGTGGGCGTTAATGAAAAACCGGCGCTAGAAGTGGGAAGCGGGTGTCATTAGGGGAGCAGGTAACGATTAAACTCGCGACCCGAGGAGAGAAGAAGGACAGTCAGGGGGGACGTGGCCGCCGGGTCAGACCTCTCGCAGGGTAGGAGGTCGAAACGAGTTCTCGTAAGGAAAAGGGGAAAATGGAGCTAATACACCGCAGCTAAGAGCTGGCAGGGAAAGCGAAGGAAATTAAAAGGCACAGACACGTTAAAGGCCGCGCTCAAGAGTCTGTTCGGCGGAGGTTGTTCGAAACCGACCAGTTAAGAAAAAAAAGGGGCAATCGCTACGAAAGAGGGAAGAGGGCAGGCCGGACTCTGGTTCCTGTGAAGAACAAGTAAAGATCCCCAACAAGGGAAAATGGGTCTAGGAGAGCTCGGCCACGAAATACCAGAGGTCCTGAAAAACGATGCCGCCGTGCGAACACCCAGGGGACCCTATTCGTCGGTGAGGGCGGTTAAATTAAAAAAGAGGACTATAGGGGAGAAAAAGATCGTGAATCACCGGATCGGGAAGATCCGCATCACGAAGGTCAGCAAAAGACTAGGTGTTGTCGAGGGAAGCGAACGCCGTCATCTTGTCAGGCGAAAGCACTAGATGAAGATCGCTTCATTGGCGGGGGGTAAGAGTAACACCAGCGGCCCAGGGACGTGTACAGCATGACGGTCTTCATGCAGTCGGCAGAGAACGGAGTGAGGAACTGCACTCACTCTGGGGGGGATAAAGACCGCCGTTGCGCGGGGGGGGGGAAGGAATGGAACTGTAGACAGAAGGGGTGAAAATCGGGAAGAAGGGGGCCGAGCAGTAGGTTGAAGAGTGTCGTGGTCGAGGTCGTTAACAGAGCGGGAAATTGGGTCACAACCGACGAAGTAGAAAGGGAAGGGTTACGCAGCTTTGCAGGCGTTAACGGAATGGGACGAGTAGAGAAAAGGGCTCACGCTCGACGGAGAAAGAAGAGGAGAGAATAGGGATTTGACAATGCAGTCAAGTTGCCCGGAGGGGAACCGTTAAAATGCGAGAACAGATAAATAAGAGGTGGAGGTACGGTTCGAGCTGCCCTTAGCGCGAACGTACAAGCGAAGATAAGAGAATATATGAAAACGCCTATCCGGAGCGTTAAAAAGATCGAGGGGAAATAAGACTACCGGTCACGTTGCAACACAGGGCATCAGTTTAGAGAGGAGATGCCCAGACTAGATTTTCTGGAAAACTACCGGTTCGACTTAGAATAGTGCGAGCCTGACAGCAAATAGTCGAGAAGACGTAAAAAGTTAACGAACACCCACGAAGAAGACAAGAAAAAGCATGTGAGGGGATCCAATTTTCTCCGGATAGAATTTGGGAGAGGCAAAAGGGGGGATGGCAAAAAAGACACCGCGACTCTTTGAACGAGAGGGAGGGGAAGAGTGCTTCGTAAAGGTGATGGGTTAATTTTCAGGGGGGGAGAGTAGAGGGAGGAGGAAGAGCTGCGCTGAATTGAGGCCAGGAGGAACTAACCACATAGCTGAAGGAAACACGGCCGGAAGACATGGGGAAGGATAAAGGAAGAAGGGGTGAGGGTGGACAGACGAATCGACCTTTAAGATTGGCGCCCAGGCAGAAAAAATGCATAGAAAAGTAAAGCGTTGGAAGGACGCAATTATCTCAAGCCCAGGAAGCAATAATCAAGAGGAGAAAGACTCTAAAAGAGGAAAAAAGGAGAACAGCAGAAATCTTTAAGGGAGAGGGATGGGGTCTCATCTGGGAGGTAAAAGGAACGAGTGGTGGTAGAAGAGGGGATTAAAAACGCCAAGAAAAACGAACTAACGAAACAATCGCTCACCAACGAGAACGCAAAGGGATGGGAGCCGTTGGAAAGACAAAGGGGTTCTAAAAAAGGGAGAAGAACGCTTATAAGAAGAAGGCTGGATCGCAAAGGGCGTAGTAGACGAAAAGCCAAAAAAGGCGAGGACTCCTAGGCAAGTGTAGGCATAAGAAGGGAAGCGAATAACCAAGGAAAAACTACTAAGTACCTCTAAATGGGAGAAAGGTACTAAAAAATACAATGCGCCGAGGGGGGGAGAATCAAATCACAAAAGAGCAGTACAAGCTCGACGCGAAAACAGAAAGAAAGAGGCAATCCAAGACAGAACCAAGAAAAGAGTAACTCCACCTGGACTACGAAGAAGAAAAGGGAGAAGGGTGAGAACAGGTCGAGGTAGGTTCAAGGGGAGGAGGAAGAGTCGTCCAGGCAAAGCCAGCGGCGTCCTACTATCCGAAGCGAGGAAGGAAAAGGGACCCAGTAAGGGACGCAGAACCTTTTTCGGAGAGAAGATAAAGGGGGAATCAATATCAATAGCGGGGGAGGGCAGAAAATTGGTCGAAGAGGGGCGTTCAAAAACGACGTCTACAAGGCTTCCTATGAAAAGGGCAAAAGAAAGTAAGAGGCTCACAAGATTCATCTCGAGGAGGGATCCCAGAGTGAGAAGAATAAACCTCGGAAGAGGTTAAGACAGCTACGATACCTCTACAAGGGGAGGCACCAGGAGGGAGAAGCCAATCTGAGGAAAGATCTTAGAGACAGTTTTGTTAACACCAAGAGCACGACGTGGAAAAAAAGGAGCGATAAAGGGAAGCCGAGAAGAGCTTAAGAACCAGGGGAAAAAAGGAAAGGGCGAAACTCTCAATCAAAATAAGGCGAGAACATACCTCAGAGAAACGGAACTAGAACAATGGAAAGAATAAGGGATGGGGAAGGGGGAAAAAATCTTCTAAAAAAAACTTCGCTGTCACGAGGAGGTGAAAAACGGGAACTGGAACCATAGGAGGAACGTCAAAACAGATTCTCCTAGGGGGAATATAGGCATGAAAGCCATCTACGTAGCACTCTTGAATGGCAAAGAAAAGCTTGGAAAGAAGAAGGGTGATTGAAAATTGTCCATCAGTAGAGGAAGATGTTTGTGGTTGGAGCGGGAGGTTAGGAAGAGTAGGCGGAGGAGACCAAGGACACTACACGAACGATGAGGGGTGGGCGGCCCCCCGGCAAGCCTAATCCGTTTCGCGATATGGGATGCCATCAAGAGGAAGTAAGATACTCGTGCGACAGGAGAAAGGGGGAGGGTCGGAGCGGAAAAACTCTAAAAGCCTAGCTCGAGGGAGAGAGAAAACACCTAGTCAGTAAAATCGAGGGCAGTATGGACTGGGGCCTCTCGACTGTGACCGTGGGCCTAGACTTGAAGGGCGTAAAAGCGAAAGATAGGGCAGCGTTTCTCCTCTTTCGGCAGAGAAAACAAGGAAGGTCAGCAAAAAGGGAAAGGGAGCCGATTACGCTATGGTACTATGGCCGGAAAGGAGGCAAGAATTCAAATATAAGCAAGACCAACCGACTAGAACGGAAAAAAGTCCCAGAGGAATGAAAAGACGTGGGAGAAGACTCTTCTGGTGCTAAGAAAGACGAGAAGACTAGGTACAAAGACGTCGCAACTCTACGAGGGGGGGAGATGCAAAAGAAAGGCAATTACTCTTAGGACGCTCAGCTCGTCACTCTATCAAAAAAAAAAAAGGAGGAGGGTAAAGAAAATATATGACTAGGAAATATCCCTCTTCGCCTCACGCAGGGAAGAGGAAAATGAGAAAGACGAGTCGGGGCACATTCTCTCCGGGGGGTAGCGGGGGCAGCACCAAGGAATTCCCCCTCGCGGTCACAGAAAATCGAAGGTGTACTGTGCAGGCCTCTCTTACAAAGGCGTGGATAGATATGTGAAAGCGTTTGAAAGCAATTACGAGGGGACCTAGTAGACGAAAAAGAAAAGAGACGGGGCGTAGGAAGTACTAACAGAGGGAGGGAAAAAGGAGTAAGAAGAGGAGCAAGATGTAGCCCGTACCTCGAGAAAAACTCGAGATCTCTTACGCCTCTCTATCGAGTCGAAAGGGTACGAAGGGGCGAAACGCCCGAAGAGGCTTCGGGATAGGGACTAGGTGACTCCCGACTCCAGGCGGAGCGGTAAAAGAGAAAGAAAGAGAGGAATACTCATCGCGGTGAACAAGGACAAGAAAAAGAATCTAACCGACTTCTGGGGAGGACGAAGGGGGGAAGTCGGACAGAATGGGGAGGAGTGATGAGGGAAGTCGAAGAAGACTATATTAAATAATAGGAAGAAAACCAACCGGCCGTATATCGACAAGATAGTAACAGCACAGGATTAGAATGAACCCTGGAGAGTGAAAAAGTAAGAACTGGCTACGTGAAAATTTGCTTACGAAGAGCTATGAATGAATATTCCTCCGCGGGGCGGAAAAGGACGGACACCAGAACTTTAGGAGGATTGGCCCGGAGAAGAGAGTCCACATCCCTCGAAACTTATTCTCAACTGGGGGAGGTTCGGAATGGGCCGCATGGGGGATGTCTCTCCCGGTAAGAGTTGCGACGACTCATTGTGACGAGAAGGTCCTGAAAATCAAACTCCGGCGGACTGAAGAGGGAGGGGCCCGTACTAAAGATCCCAATACAATCTACTCGAGGTGTGAAGCAAGAGGACCGATCTTAGAAAGAAACTTCTTATCCGGAGTGTAAACGGGAGGGGAGAGGACAGTTACTTAGGTGTGAGGAAGGACGAAGGGTCGTTCTCCAACCCTCGGCGAGAAAAAAAAATCCCCGAGAGAGGAGCGTTTTGAAGAACGGTGATGAAGGGGAAGGAAATCGGGTCGCCGCGAAGGGGTATGGATCAGAACTACCCGGGGTCGACAAAGAAAGAGATTGATTTCGTCGAAACAGCTATAACGGGAAAAAAAAGTTGAAGGTCACCTCTAGGGAGGTGGAAAGGTTGACCGCCGACGAGTGGGATCGGAGTGAAGGAAGGTAAAGCCGAGCCGCGACGAGGACTCCAGGGGGAAAGGGAGCAAGCTAGGACCTTGTTCTAAACAGGAGAAGAAGTCGAAGGAGCTTGAGAGGAACTGGGAACTTTTAAGTCCTGGAAGGGAGAGGGGGGAGGTGGCTGTCGCCTAA
>Ga0179593_1401377_pt1 | contig 27711 bp, 24 predicted proteins | sample CZODoug2_1_08_16_FD_185931 | JGI IMG/M metagenome (GOLD analysis project Ga0179593, IMG submission 185931) | Vadose zone soil fungal communities from Angelo Coast Range Reserve, California, USA - CZODoug2_1_08_16fungal (PacBio error correction) | ecosystem: Environmental > Terrestrial > Soil >...
CAATAAGATATACTGAAGTGGAGGGGAAAAGTGTGGGGGTGTGAAGAGCTTGGTCAACGGGGGCGCCGGATGCCGCGCTAGGGGCACACACCCAGACTCATTGGGGATCGGTGATTAATTCCGCTGGTTGGGAAGGAAGGGACCAACGGAAAAAGCAGGAAAGCTCGTTTTGCCCCGCAACTGTTGGGAGCGCATGAGGGGACAGGGAATCGCAAAAATTCTTCGGAAATAAACAAACAGATGCCGGAGAAATCAAGCATTCACAGGGAAGGGGGCACAAGATCAGGAATCTGCCGGTCAGGTCGCAAAAGGGAAAAAAAAGCAGGATGACTGAGCCGGATACGGATCAAACATCGAAGGGGGGAGGGGGGACGAGTGTCCTTGTTAGAGGTACGCGTTTTGATTAATTAGGGAAAAACACGGGCTCGCAGCCGAAAGCGTGAACTGTTCTAATGAAAAAAGTATGCCGGGCGAAGCACAGGGCGACATGGTCTGAAGGCGGACATAAATGACGTCTGATACCAAACTAATAGGAATCACAAGGAATCAAAGGGGAGTAAAGAAGGGCGCAGCAGTTCAGTACGGTGTTTTGAGCTGAGGGGCAAGAGCTGGAAGCAGCGGGCAAAATAACAGAAAGAAGCAGAACTGAAAAAATCGCCTGATTCAAGGGGAGCAACAACCGAGAAGGCCGGGGGGGACCGGGCGGGAAACTCCAGCTCATCTCGCGAAAAAAAAGTACATGGCAAGCTTAAAAGGTCCGGAGGAGGGAAAACGAACAGATGGGGGATGCCTTCCCCTTCTTGGTTCAACCTGCTTGAAATAATGTGGCGTTGTGCTGCCACTGACTCCTAGTTGGACTGCGCTGTGGTTGTCGTGGAGACCGTCATCGAGGGCGTCCTAAAAGTGTAACGGGTAGTGATGGCGGTCAGTGGAGGGAACGTCAGAAAAAAAGGGCAGGTATGCCAAGCAACGAGGATGGCAGGGTCAAAAAGGGTTTTCCAGGGCTACACAAGAACATCCTTTGGAGGGATGAAAGCCAGGGTTGTCTCGGCGAGAGACAAGGCGAAGGGCGAGGGTGGTTTTAACGCATAAGAAATGTCCCGACGAACTAAATCACGTCTGTCGAGTAAAACTGTCGGGGAGAACATCGAAGCCCATAAGCCCAGGGCGCACCTTATTGCGATCACTCCCTGCAAATATGTTGGGGGGTGGAAAAAAATGCGACTTCGGAACAGGGGGAGAAATTGCGTTGTCATCTCCATTGGGAAACTTGTAGATTTAAAGGTACAAGTTTCCGAAAACGAATGCCTATCCACACGACAGAAAAAAGCGGGAGAGGAAATAAAATTAGAGACAAGGGTGACACGTATGTTCGGGGAGGGGCAAAGAAAACAACAGCTATGCACAGGACGAGGAGATAAAAGCAAGAGTAGCATGGCAATGATCGGACTTGACACATGCAGAGAAGCGCTCCGAAAAGAATAATGAAGTCTACCATCCGGGGGGGACCCTAGCCCTGGATCAGCGTAAAAATTCTGTGGTGAACAGGCCTGGGCAAGTATGAAAGAAACAAAGAAAAGGGGGTGAACCGTCGGTCAACGCTCAAAACGAGGGCTGCAATGCTATCATGGCTAGAACAGGAAGTCGGCAAGTGCATTCTCTAGTCGACAAGCTGGGGCCCGCTCGACAAGAGTTCCGCACTTGCTGAAATTGGGGCGGGTACAAAAAAGGGGGGAGGGAAAGATTTTGTAATCACCAACAAAACTGAGAACAAGTTGCAAGGCTGTAGAAAATCGTTTTGTGCAATCTAGCAGCGCAGACAATGTGGAGCCTAAGGCGTCCAATTCCCAAAAACGTCTCACATCGGACAAACGAAATGGTGTAATGCCAAGAACCGTGAGTAACAATGGGGGACGACCTGTGTCATACGGGGGGCCGGAGAGACACATTGCGCAAAAGACGCGCGACCATGGAAATAGAATAGTATGAAGTTCACGGACACATCGACGACAAACTAACGGTGGGGCAGGCCCTCTCCCAGCGTCCCTCATTGGGCGGAGGGGTGCGGTTTGTATAGACGTAGGATAGGGCGTGAGCAGGCGGGCATGCAGGGGTGGCACGGCAGAACATTCAGAGTAAGAGGTCGCGGCGGAAGGGGAGAAGTCATGCTTGGGGCGGCATTACTATTGGGCAATGGAAAAAGCGGTAAGCCGTTAAGACATGCTGTAGAATGGCGCGGTGCTAAAGTCGTGGATAGGGACAGGGCATCAGCGGTGCGCTCGCGGACATCGAATGGAGCATAGGGCTGTTATAGAGAGCCGGAACCTATCGGAAGTACCACTCGGAGCCTTTGGAGAAAAAAGGACAGAGATCCGCGCTTGGTCGAGAAGGTAGATCTGGTGCGCGGCCAAGTCAAATGCCAGCCTGACGAGAAGAAGAATCAGTGGGTGTGTGGATTGCCGTCCGTAACAAATTGGAGAGGTTTTCAGAAGATGCGACCAATTAACGTCTGGACCATCCATCTTGTGTAACAGGGGCGTTGAAACTGAATAATGTGGCACGGGACCTAGGGGACGAATCGTACCCGTAGTAGAAAAAAGGTCTCTCGGCCGGTCCTGGAGGGCCTGGTCCCGGCCTTGGTAGCGGCAACGGGCGGGGGAGGGGGAGTCCCAACCAAGAGCCCGCGGTGAAGGCCGCCGACGCCGCCTTGTGGGGCTTATACGCTTTCTCTAACACTTTAGCCTCATGGGCGCGAGTGGATGGGGAAAGAAGAATTTAAGGCGGTCTAAGAGCCGAGAACGCAGGGTGACCACATAAGAGACATCTGCCGAGGTAATGGCCAATGAAGGTGGGAGGACAGGGGTTTTTTTAGGATTCGGGGATCTCCTCGTGAGCATGGGTGGGGGCGCCGTCGGGCAAAGTGTGCCGCTTCGCAATCTAAAACTAAGTGCCAAAATGAGTTCTACCACGCGGAAAAGGATTTCCTGAAAGGCCATGTGGGGTTCGTGCCAATACAGGAAGAGCCTTCCGAGGGAAGGGAATGACGAAAAAGTTCGAACAGGAAAAGAGAGGGAATTCTATAAACATGACCAGAGAATCGATTCTACGAAACAGAAATGTAACCGCACGGTCGCAAGGTCCGGTACGGGGTAGAAGAAATGGGAGGGGGGGGGGTCGGAGTAGGTGGGGCAAGGGGGGAACGCGGCTGGGGCCGTAGCTCCATTTCCACCAGAAAACCCCATACTGACGAACAGAAAAACACCGGTGGTACAGAAAAATCAGTCCAAGCAACTGGGGAAGAACAGCATTCTTCTCAGTATCGGCAGCGAGAAGCCAAACTCTTGTCACAGAAAAGAGGAGCGAAGGGGAATCGTAACTTCTATCTGAAACGGTTAGAAAAAGAAGGCCGGAAGGCAGATGCCGCGCATCTGTCTGTTCTTGTGTCTCGTGAGGCCGGACGTGGCCGGTCTAACCCAATTCTGGTCGGGGTCTCACCAGGTTAAAGGCAAAACCGAAGAGTTAAGTTCTGTGGAACGGGGGGGGGGGACTAACTCAAGTTCGCGCAAGAGCGCGAGTCGAGGAGGGATGGGTAAAAATCCTATCACACTTAATCAAGGAGTTCTGCCTGGGGGAAGAAAACAAAGCGATCCCGATTCTCTGCGCGAAAGCCAGAAAAAAGTGGGTCGGGGCCACTGGGCGCCCAGACAACACTCCGTGGTATGCCGCTGAGAAACAAGGGCTTCAGCGGGAGCGATGGGCAAGCTGCGGGTCAAACTGTCTGTTATTTCTCGAAGTTTGGGGACGAACAAAGAGGGAGAGCACGAGCACGAGCCAGAGTCCCCCAAAGACCAGACATGGGTCTAACTAGATCGCCTCGACAGAGAGGAGAACAACGCTTTTAACAGGTATTCCTCGGGGGGCAGGGGGGGGAGAAGAAAAAGGCCGCTCGAAACACGGCGTCGAAGGCACCCGCACAGCAAGAAGTCACACGCTTGACTCGAGATGCAGCCCTCTAAACCTCCCGACCGGTAACATAAAGTTACCGAGGCGTGGGTGAAGGAGGGGGGAGGATTTACGATTCCCAGAAGCTGCGGGGGGCCGACTGAGAGGAAGCTGGGGAAAGGTTGGAGGCGGTCCATCGGAAGCACGGGAATCTTCAGATGGCCAAAGGCGGCCGAATAGGATCTGAGAATGCTCTATCGGGGAAGGTCAGGGAATGGGGGACAGGGAAGTTGGAATGACCACTCAAAGAGACGGCACTTCTACACGAATAGCCTCCAGGAAAGCCAATTGAAAGTGCGTAACTCTGAGAGAGGGAAAAAAGATAAACCCTGGAAGTTTTGAACCATACGCAAGGGGGGGGGAATGCTTGTGAAAGACAGTTTTTCAATGTTGGAGAGGGGAAAAAACCTATGAAGAAGCCCAGGCACAGACCGAATAGGGCTGATGCATTAAAGCTCAAAATGGGAGGAGATTTTCACTGAAGATACTTGGAAACCGACTTGTCTTATCAGAGGAGCAGTTGGTGATAGAATAATATCCTTTTTCCAAATATAAGAATTAGTATAAAGGAAGGGACCAATGACGTTGCTTGAGGGTCTGGGATTCGAATTACAGAGACACGAAATTTCGTAAAATTAAAAGAAGTCTATTAAGGTTCCCGGGATTCGTTGGAAAAAGAGGACCACACGCAAATATGTACGCTACAGTTGCAGTCACAAGAAACATTTCACCAAAAAGGGGATCAGCTGGGGAGGCCATCATAGTCTTCATCGAAAAAACAAATTTCGCATCATCGAAAAGCGACAAAATTTAGAAAGAGAAAACGTCTCTGGGGGAAGTGACCGGTCTATCAAAGGAGGGCGCCAGCAAGCCGGCAACTCCACTCAAAAAAAATGTGGAGGGTGTTCTTGGGGTCGAAATGTCGAGGGGCCCCACTTCCAAGCCGAATTTCAAAAGGGAACGGGAGCCGTGAATAATGGAGGGGAGCCGAAAAAAGCTAATTTACCGCACTGGGTAGGTTTACCTACACGAGTCAAAGGCACAGAGGTGCGATTCCGTTCGGACTGGTAAACGGAGAAGGGTGTGGAAAGTGGGTGTGGAGTCTCGAACCTCAGCTTGCAGTACTGGCCTGGCAAATCCAGGTAGCCGAGGATGGGGCTGATCCTCATGTTGGGGCGGCACTGGAAGCACATGTTAAACAACACCGAGCACACGACGGAGAAACACTCATGTTCAGTCTCAGGAACGAAAAAGCAACTGCGCGAAGGCGTAAAAAAAAACGTACAAAAACCGTCATTGAAGCCCTATCGGGAGTCATCCGTGACGAGCGATGTATGGGGGGGGGGAAAATCCAAGGGGAGCGGCGAAACACCCCGTAACTTCATGAATGGAGCAAAAAAACGGAAAACCATGGGAGTGAGGAAAAAGGGTCAAGTGAAGGGTAGGAGGAATTGGGGTGGACTCCCAATCGCGGTAGCGAAGGCAGAAGAGAATTCGCGGGACGATCATGTTGGTGCCGGAAAAAGAGGGGGAAAGCGGGAGGACAGGCGCGTGTGGGTTTGAGGAATGAAACGGTAACGAGGACAAACGAATATGCCCGGGTAAAAGTCGGAAAAAAGGACAGTGAAGTGGATAGAACAAAAAGCTAAAGAATAGGACGAGCGAAGAGGGGCAGGGGGGGCCGCAAGAAAAGGGTCTGAACGAAGGCAGCCACGTCCGCTTTTCTTAGAGATCGGAAAAGTGAGGTGGGGAGGATTTTTTTGAAAAACAATTGCGAACTTACCCCAAGGTTAGAATCGCGCGAGGCGTTGCGATCCGGAGACATTAACCAAACTAGAAACAAAAACAGAACTCGATTTGGGGACAAAACTCTGAGGGGCAGTTGTGAAAGCTGGGAGCAGCTTTCTCTCCTGGACCTATCGCCACATAGCATTCTGGCCGCTTGAGGGGGAGGGGGATGTGTAGTTATGGTTCGCAGGGGGGGGGGGGGGAGAAATACTTTCTGAAGCGTATCGGAAGGTTTCATTCTTCCTTGTCGTTAATTGAGAGACGACATCCGGAGATAGTTGAGAAAAGTTGCGAAAAAAAAGGTACTGGAGAGAATGCCCCATACCGACAGAAAAAGGACTTAAAAAGATTTCGTTTATCGACTTCGAAGCGCGGCACCAAGGTGACTTAAACTGCAGAAGACCTGGGGGGAAACGGACGATTGCAAAGCGTTTTGAGGATATTAGGGGGGGGGCACCGGGGATAACTTCCGGGGGGTGACCAACTGTTGTTGCGATAAACTCAAGTAGAAAAGTTTATCAACAGATGCATAGCATGGAAAAGACACAGAGGACACAGAGCAGGAAGGTAGACTCAAAAGCTAGACTGCAAGCCGTAATTGCATTGTAAACGTACGGGCAGCAGCCGATATGGATTAATGGGGGCGAACAAAAAGAAAGGGGGAAAGGATTCTTATCAACGCGGACAGTAAGGGGAACCCGTAGGTTCGAAAAGGGATTGTATGCATTCAGTTGTGAGAAAGGTTGCACGAGCAACATTAGGGGTTGGTTACGCGATTCCCTACCGGAAAAAAACATCACGTGGAAGGAAAACTCTCAACTACCTAAAAAAAAAAAAAAAAAAAAAAAAATGAATCCAGTCCGACCACAAAATGGGAAAATTAGCTTCCTCGACAGCAAGAAGGAGTGGGATTCTCCACCCCGCACAGGTGAGGACGCCGCCACAAAGTCGGAGGGAGAAACGAGGAAAAGGGGGGAACTAATATATGGCCGGAAAAAAAAAGGCGGCGCCCGTGGGGGTTGGGTAGGGTTTGGCACATCTTTGTCTGCAGGGTTAGGGACTCAGGGGGGGCTTCAGCATTCAGTGTTCAATGGGACCATCTGATTCGGGGGTTGGCGCCGGATCTATGTAAGAGGGGGGAGCGGCCGATGGGATCCGTTCTGGGGATCAGGGAGGCAGGGGGGGGATCCTATGACCTGGAGGGGGGTGGGGTGGGGGGGAGGAGCAAGACAGTGAGACAACGTTGAGGGACGTTTGTGTCGAACAGTCGTCTTCCTTGTGTAGAGAAGGAAGTTGGGGAAAAAAGAAAAGGCCTACGGAAAAAGCAAGTGATGATGGGTGCGTCCAACTACGGAGCGGGAGGTTAGGGAGAAGGAAAATCGCCAGGAAAAGGGATCTGCGGAAAAATTATCCGATAACACTAAAAAAAACTCATCAAAAAAAAAAAAGGGGGCTCAACCTTTTAAAAACTTCGTTTAAACGAACAGCAAGTCGAGGTGGAGGCCGTTGACAGTTGGTCGGGGAGCTGAGGCGTCAAGGACGTGTGAAAACGTACCGGCAAGAGAAAAAACAAACTCGATCCGGGAGAGGGGGGGGAAGCGGTCTTCTTCTCCCAACTTAGATCCGTTAACGATTACGAGGGAGGGCAGTGACGAATGAGAGTTGCTTTCTCCGAGGGACGAAAAAAGAAAAGACGCGGGGAGATTCGGGGTCAGAGAACTTGGAAGGGGATGGCGTTCCTGCTACAGGGGGTGGTCATTTTATCAGGGAATGGAAGGTGGGTCTCTCGTTTGAAGAGAGACGCAGAAGAAGGGTTTGCGCCTCGACCAAATACGAATGTCGCAAGAAGCCGGGGAACCACAAAACTCCCTTCCTCTACCCTCGAGACCGAGACAAACTTGTGGGAAGTCAGCTGTCCGGAACGGGAGTGGGAAAGGGTAAAGACCTTAATAAAGTCCCTCTTCATTGTACAGGAAAACCTCTGCAACACGAGGGGGAAAAAGAAGAAGAAATTATTGGGACCTTGCCGGGGGGAATGGGGGGACTGGGGACTAGGCCACGGTTAAAAAAAGTCCGGATCCTAGTTTATAAGGAATAATTTTGGCGTCGAATTTCGGGGGTGGGGGAGGACTCGGCCATTTGAAAGGCCATAAGGGAAGATAAATAGGAAAAACAAAGACGTTCTCTCGGGAAAGACACAACGCTGGAAGGAAACCTTCATGGAAAATCGGAAAGCAAGATCGACTCAGAAGCCGGAATTAAACGGGTATCGACTGAGTTCAGATAAGAAGGGAATAGGACGGCTCTAGCGGGAAACGATCGGGGTGAGAAGATCAAAAATGTTTCGGCAGGACCAAGTCATCAGAGGGGGGGGGGGCTGTAGCGCTTAAAAAAACAAGATCAACACTTTCAACTCGCGAAGACCAGCAACGGCGAATACGACGTGGCAGTGGGAGGGGTTAAAGCCCCGTTAGAAAAAGTTTCGAAGAAGAGAGCAGGTACGATGACTTTTTTTACTGCAGTTTCAATATCAGTGTGAAGGGCGCATGAGGGGATCGAAGGGGGAGAATCACGGAGACTCAGGATGAGAGGGTGCCTGTACGGGGGAAGAATCGCGCAGGGGGAGGAAAGCTTTTCGGCCTGCGGCAGGACGGCCTGGGGAGGGCAATCAGGAGCGAAACCAAAAGGTGGCCTCCATTCGGAAAAGGGGAAAGCGTACTTTTCTCTGCGAACAAAACTAAAGGTACGGGGGGAAACCCTAACAGGTGGAAAACACCTGCCGCCCGAGCTTTCCCTCCTAAAATATCGTCAAAGGAGGTGGGCGGCAAAGACCAAACAATCGCCGCTCTTAGACCTGAGTATTTAATCCAGGCAGTCCTTCTCGTACAGATCAAGAGAAAATAATCTCCCGATGACACTAATTCGGACAAAGCACAACCGCTCCGGGGGGGGAGAAGGTGGAAAGGTTGAGGGAAGGATAGTTAAAAGTCAAATGCTTCTCCCCTGATCTGCGCAGGCTGCGACCTTAAGGGGGGGGGGAGAAAGGGTAGAGAAAAACTGAAAAACCTAGTACGAACGCCTTTGGCACAAATGGGCAGACCAGTGAAGAAGAAAGTCTGGGAAGCCTCTGGTGAAAGAATAGGGGAGGAGGGTACCCAGAATTGTCTGTCTAAATTTGGGACAGAAACAGAGAAGGGGGGGGAATAAAGAAAATGTATCTAGGAAGTCAAGGAAAACAGATTGCCTGCCAAAACACCGGCACGGGGTGGAACCATAGAAAGCCAACAGAAAGGGGAGAATAGGATGAGTTCAACAGAATCGAGAACCCTGGCGAAGAAATAGAGGGGGATCTCCATTAATTGCCTAGGGCGGGGAAATCGGCACAAGACCTTAAAACCATTGGGACTGACCTGAGGAAGAGACCTCACTTCATAAAAGTTGTGTATCTACCCTCCGTTTAGCGGCGGCCAAAATAAGGGACAAAATAAGTTCAAAAGCCCACGGGGAAATTCGCAGGGGGGTAGCTACTGAGGAGAAGATAACCATTCATATTTGCAGCCTAGAACGTATAAGCATAAGGTCTTGACAAAAGGGGGACTGAGAGAGGGGGGGGTTTTTAAAGGGTTCAGGGAGAATTCGGGTCGCAGAAATCCAAGGAAAACCCCTCGGACTTACCCAGCGAGATTGAAACCGTTAGCGCAGGGGCCTAATCGTACGGCAGCGACAAAACAAAGTTGCAGAATCATGATCCACTAGGAACGGGGGAAATGGAACAGGTGTTACTCTGTGCGGATTAGGCGTCAAATCGGATTGACGCCGAGGCAAAATCAAGAACGCCCTCAACTGAAAGGCCACCGCGCGTTTTGGTAAATCAAGAGGATGGAGTTGGAAAAAAAATCGGTTTGCTTGTTCGAAGTCGCTTGGAAACTGTCATAGGAGGGACAAGAGAACCAATTGAACATGAAAGGGCTGAAGGAACATATTGAACAGCTGTCCCTTCGAAAAAACAGGGCAATACGAAAAGGGCAACTTATCTCCGATAAAGGCGACGCTTTTCGCGGGGAAAGGAGGTTACCTATCGGGGGGTGGGGCCACGCCCCTGAACTAGAGGGAGGGCTAACTTGGGTAGATTGGCCTCGGCGGTCTTGACGAAGCGCTAAACAAATAAAGTAGTAGCAGGTTCCTGTCCCTTCGGCAAACACACACCAAGCGGGGGGCTGGAAGGAATCGGCCGTAGTCCAGGAAAAGGCGGAAGAAAAGGGGGGACTAGAGGCGTATAACTAGACGGGTTGGTACTCTCAGAGTCAACACCCACATATGCCCGTATAACGGGGGAGTCCAAAACTTAGTAGTCGGGAGTATAATTGCAAGGTTTGCCGCACCTGTACCCATCGGCCAGACGGGAGGGAATACGCAAGCTCAGAAGGGGGGGGGAAGTGGGGTTGCGAAGGACTTGAAATGGTGTTTGTTGTTGGCCAGGGACAAATTAAACTTGGCCTGGGGAACTTCCGGGGGGGAAGATGACACTCAGGAAAATCTTCAGGAAGCAAGAAAGCTTCTACATACTGCCTCGGGCATTAGGCGGGTGGCCACACGGTCGGGGAAAACTAAGCTTTCAACACCACTTCTATTAAGACCAAAAAAAAAAAAAAAAAAAAGAGGGGACTATTTCCTTCCTCTTGCATTTGTTGATCAAAAGGGGAACATGGACGCAAGGAATTTGGGGGGGAACCCGGGAGGGAGGAGGGGAAAATTAAGAACCTGGGGGGGGGGGGGAAAAACCGCGAATGGAAAAAACTAGAACCCCTCCTACTTAAAAAAACCGTTCAGTTTGAGAGGGGAGAGAGTGGGAGAGTCATCCGACCTAGAAATAATGGGAAGGGGGGGGTGGACTCTTGGGGGGGGGGATTAGGAAGGGGGATCAATTTTTTTTCGCTTGCGAGATAGAAAACTGGAAAGGATTTTTCCAGGGTCGTTCAAATTGGGGAGAAAGGCTGAAAGAAGTGGCGCAAATGGGAAAGATCACTCAGGGAGATAACTGCTGAAAAAGCCCTCGAGCCGGCTGAAAGGAAGGGGAATTGGAGGGGTGGGGAGACAAGGACGAAGAGAAGCCCGCATAGGAAAGCGTGCTGGAAAATATGGAATTTACTGGGGGGGGGGCCTGGTTCGGGTCTCATATGTGAGGGGTCGATAAAAACAAGGAGCAAACGGGGTGAGCCAGGATAAAGAGGGGGACCTTCCAGACGATTATGGACATCCAGATGGTCATATGACAAGGGGACGAGAGAGGGGGAGTTTAAAATAAGGAGTTGCTGAAAAGAAGGGTGCGGAAAAAAAAGAAGGAAGTCTTAGGGATTAGTACTCACCAATCCAGTCGGAGGATGAAAAGAGAATCAGGGGCCTCAAGTGAAACGTTAATGGGGAGTCAAATGCTTTAAAAAAAGGTGGCACTGGGAAGGTTTGGGAGAGGACCTTCAAAAAACCGTAACAATAACCGCTTCACAAGATAAGCAACATGTGAGAGTCCAGGGGCGGAAAAAAGGGGTTGCCAGACTTTCCAGAGAGATGGAAAAAAAAAGGGGGTGGAACTGGTATCGCAACAGTTGCGATCCTACATAGAAAAAGAGGTCAAGAATGAAAGAGGGAAAGCAATCAACACGGACAAAGGGAGGAGGGAAGGGGGTTGTAATTGGTGCTCGGGCTAGGGGGGGTGGCAGGTCATGAGAGTACGTCGTCCTTTTCAATGAGCCGAGGGTTGGTGGGAAGGTAAATTCGGGGAGGGGTAAAAGAAGCGAGCGGGCCGGCTGGAAGCTTTAGAAGGGGATGGTCAACTGTAGGGGGGGGGTAGCGGACAGTCTGGTTGAAGTCAAGCTGGGTAGGAAGATAGGGGGTACTCCTGCCACGAGCGCATAACATTTGGAAGAAAATTGTGCGACATGAAAATCGCGCCTCCCAGACCGGGTAGGGGGGGGGATCAAGGGCCTAAGGGGAAAAAAAAATTTTGGAAGGAGCAGTAAGAATTTCGACAGTACGGGGAATTTCGGGGCGGGAGGAGAAACCTCTCAACTGGATGTAATGGAACCTTCTGAAAGAAAGCCGTCCCCCTGATTGTCATTGGGGGAAAAGTGGGGGGGGGGGACGAATTACCGGGGGAAGCTCAAGGAGGGGGGAAGCCGATAAAAAATAGATTTCCGGAACAGGGACTTGGTCTTGAGCTGACGAAGTAAATTACCTTCGCGAGTGTGGTAGAGGATTGCTTCGTATTGAAACTGTTGGGGGGAGGAATGAACGGGAAAAACTCAGGTCGCGAGGAGGTACCTCTCGCTTTTCCTAGGTTTCTGGGAGAAGGGGGGTTGCTGTGCCAGAGAGGAGGGGGGGGGGGGGGTCTCCTCGGTGGAGCAATGGCGCCGCGGACCCAATGAAGAAAACCCACGCTACGGGAAAGGGGAAACCAAAAAATCCTAATAGAGGAGGAAGACTGAATCGAGTGAAAGGGGTCAAGTTTACAGTCTGGTCCGTGGCCAATAACGAGGAGGAAGCGGTCCTCATGCAGCATCAGAAAAGAAACAAAGTATGAGGATAGGTAGATATCATGATTCCCTTCTATGTAAAACACCTTGAAAGGCCGGTAAAGGTTCACGACACCGCCCCCAGAGACAAAGTAAAGGGAGAAGTCTCCTCAAAGCGGGGTGGAAGGGGAGGAGATCTTATTTGTGTCGGCGGGCAACACGTTGTAGACCATTAAAGACAAAAGAGAAAAAAAAGAGACTAACGGGCAAGAAAAAAGTCACAAAAAGGGAAATCGGAAAAAAATAGCGAACTCAAAAACACTTGTAGAGAGGACCGCAAAACACGAGGGTCAAAAATAAAGCTCGAAGGGACGTTAGTGGAAAACGACGGAAAAGAAAAAGGGGGGGAGGTCAGGTCCCCTGCGGGGGGTGGGGGTTCTCGGATAACGGAAAATTGTCCAAAACGTGAATTGGGGCGACCGGAAAGACGCACTGAGCTAAGGGAGTGAAAAGTAACGAGTCGCTCCCACTGCTCGATCGGCGGAATCGAATGAGAAATTGGGTTACAGACAAGCGGGGAATACTGGAGAAGGAGGAAGGCAAGAATATCCCGCGTTCACAAAAAAAAAAGGGCGGGGCAATCTCCGAACATTCAGGTGCGGAGAAAGCCGAAAGGGGAGGGAAGAACAATAAAGATCTTAAGAGAATGAGAGAGTTATCGGTAAGAGGGGGGGAAAAAGTGAAAACAAGAGTCCGTAACCAAAGAAGCCTGCTCTCCACCCCGACCTAGGAAAAACAAAGGACCAAGAGGGAAAAAAAGCTGGGCTCGGATGCGACCCCTCCAAAATCAACGGAAGGAATGTTAACCCGCTGTGGTCCGACTTCGAAACGCCAAAAAAAGAATAGAAAGAAGCTGAAACCTCAAAAACAGGGGCAGGGTCATTGGACTTAGTCGGTTAAAAAGTTAAAAACCGGGTCATGAAGCCTGAGATCAGGGACTACTGGAAGGAAGGATCTGAAAAAAACGGGGGGGGGGGAGGGGATTGCAGGGAACCAGTAAGAAGAGTTACTTAAGTCCGTGTCCAGAGGGGCCCGGGAAATGGTGCTAATGTTCAGGGGGGGGACTAAGGATTGGGGGGGGAAAGGGTCATGAATGAAAGCTATTAACAACCTAAGTGATGAAACTGGGGATCCCAGACAACGAGAGTGCAGAATGGAACTTACGGGACTTACTGGAGTCAAGGGAAAATGAGAATAAATTGCAGGGGGTTAAATAAGAAATGGAATATCGGGGAGGTTAGCGACAGTAAATGCCTGGGACGAAAAAAAAAAGGCAGAAAAGGGGGGGAGATGGCCATAGCTGGGAATAGATTGGTCCCGAGAGGTAAAACCTGTCTAAAGGGAAAGGACCTCACTTAATTGGGGGGTGGGAGGGAAAAATATCAGGCCAAATCTCAAAAAGAGGTCCGGCCATTGAGAAAAGGGACCAAAATGTCGGCGGGGGGTGTCTAGAAAAAAAAAAACGGCACTGAGGAAGTTACACATCCAGGAGATTGGGCAAAAGGTATCCGAGAGGAATCAGAATGAAAAGGGAAAAAACTGACTGTCGAAAAGAACGCAAGAGAAGAAAGTCGCCTCAGAGAGGAAGCGCAACCCAAACTTGCGCCAGAAAAATAAGACAAGAAAACCCAACGTAAAAAGCGGAAAAAAAAAAATGGCGGGCGGAGGGGCAGCACCAGCAGGAGCAGGCCCAGCAGAAATGGGGGGGGGAAATGCAGTTTGGTTGATAGGGGGGGGGGGGGGGGGGGGGGGGGAGACATGGTATTCATACCCCTAAAAGCATCCTCGAACGTTAAAACGCCCAGTGGCTGTCGCTCATAAAAGGGATCAAACTTGGGGGGGAGCAAAAGGGAGAAATATTGGGTCCCGTGGACGCCATAAAAAGAGGGCGAGGGGGGGCGCAAGAGGGGAGTAAAGGGGGGGGATGTTAGACCGCAAAAAAAAGAAGGCGGGGGTTAGGGACGGTGAAGGTGATTTTTGGGTCGCGATTTGGACTGGATTCTTGAGAACAGCAGCAACAACTAGGAACAAGAGGGGGAAGGGTAAATGAAGAAAAATCTGCTAATTCACTCACCGAGCCGAGCAAATTAGATTGGTTAGCGAGATCGGAAAACGATCCTAGGGGGGGGGAAAATAGAGGAGGGGGCCACACAAAATCGCGTATATCCAAGGGAAGATCGAGCAACAAAAAAAGGTTTAGGGAAATATAGGAAGTCAATGATATGGGCATCTGGGTGAAAGATCGCGGTCAGGAGAGAGTACGATAGAAAAAGAAAGGAAAGGTTGAGCGGGGAGGAAGTCTCTTTTTTTTGTCATTCATTTACAATGAAAAAAAGGATTTGGGGGAGGAAGATAAAGAAGACATGAGAGGGGGGAGAAGACATGACCAAGCAAGGCGCCATCGTCGAGAAGGTAGCAAGGGGGACCCCTACAGTCTAAACTCTCCTCGGCAAAAAATTCTCAAAAGGGGGACGGGAGGTGAGGGGGAAAGAAAAAAATGGGACAAGTAGAGGGTTGCTTTGGTGTGAGACAAAATTTATGGCAGGGTCCGTCCTACCGTGAAAAAGAGAAGGATGGGGGGGGAGCCGCGAATGGCGCTCACAACTATCAACCAGCCTCAATTTAAACCGGGGAGATTTGAAGGGGTGGTGGTAAAGACCAAGTAGAAAAAACCGAAAAAGTACCAGAGAAACTAAAAGGAGGGGGGGCGGAAGATTGGGGTGATTGAAGGCTGTCTGCGAGTTATAGTTCCTCTGGGGGGAGAACTGGGGGGGCAAGAGATGTTTTCCTGTGTCGGTTCAAAAAGGGGGGTGGTCACTTAGAAAGAGGTGGGGAGGAAACATGCGAAATCGCCGATACTGCCCGAGCGGACTCGAGAGGAATCTAATAGGTTCGAAAGAAAAACGGCACGACCAGTCGGAACCTTGAATCCGGAGGAATTCGTAGACGGGGGGGGGGGAAAGGGGGAGGCGGGGAGGAATTGGAGGTGAGGTTCAGATAAAGACTATGTACCTGTTATCAGAGACAAAATCGAAAATAAGGCCATCGGAGGAGAAAACAAGATGCTTCTCTGCAGGGAGGTAGGGACCGCGAGGAAAGGGGGGAGGGTCTCTCACCGAATTCAGGGGGCGTGGGGGGAAAAGTGCACCAGTGGAGTCAACAAAGAAATTGACCGATTAACATATTTAAAAATCACGGGCTGGGCAACGGAGGCGAATTCGGGTGGAATGGAAAATTTTAAAAATGAGAAATTCGTTTGGGTTTAAAGAAGGGGAAAAGATTCACAAAAAAGGAAGTCCGAAAGGAAAATTTCCTATCAAGAAAAAAAAAAAGGGGGTGAATTCCTTAAGGACCGAGAACTTCATTTCCTTCTCACTTTTCTGAAAGGGTCGCGACAGCCATCCTTAGAAAAAAAAAGTGGGCCACGAGAAAGGGGGAAGAAGAACTCAAATGGGACGGTTCTTAGGTGGGGGGGGTTCAGCGGGATCTTAAATGTCGCTAGTCTACGCGAAGGTTCATTTTAGAAGAGAGAGGTTTATTTTAAGGGGAAGGAAGACGAGAAAATAGGACGTCTGTAAGCCGTTCTTGTCCAGGGAGCTGGGGGGGACGCGTAAAAAAAGGGTGGGGGAGAAAAAAATGGTCTTTAAGGCCTTGTAATTAAAAAAAGACGGCGCTGCAAGGGGGGGAAGGGATTGGGACTAATCCATGCCTCAGGAAGGGAGCTCCCATAATCCTTTATGATTAGGAAAGGGGGCCGCAGGTCACGGAAAGCAGGGGGAGAGCGGTGGAGAACGTCGGACGCAAGTGACCCCGGAGCTGGGGAAAAGGGAGGGAGCGAAAGCCTCCTCGCAGGACTGAGATTCAAAAACTGTTCGAGGAAGGGGAGGTGAAAGGGGGGGGACTCAAAGGGGAGAAGGAGTCCGTATGGGGACTTGAAAATGGTCTACATTAATGGTGCGGGGGGAAAACTGTAAAAATAGCCAAAGAGGGAAGGGGAAGTAAAAAGGGAAGGGGATCTTCATAAACGGGTTCATATCTCCTTTAACGTAGGGGACCCGTTCGGGGGACGAAGTCAGGGTGTGGGGGGTCGTAGGGAAACTCCTATACATGGGAGAAAAAAAGGGGAGAAGGGGGACCGAGGAGGGGGGAAAGAGTGTTGCGTGGGGGGGCGGGTGGTAAAGAGGGGGTACTCCGAGTGGATAGATTTCTCCTGCTGCAACTGTGTAAAAAAACCACCTAAGAAGGAAAAAAACCCAATCCACTGAAAAAAAATCTCCACTAAAAAGGGACCTTGCGACAGGGCCGGCCGTGTGACGACGAACTCAATAGGGCTTAAGTAATAAATAAAAAAAACGGAGGGGGAGGGGGGAAAGAATATATACTATACCTGTGAAAAACAAGGAAGGCTCTCTGATAGGGGAAAATAAAAAATGCCGAAGCGGGTAAGGAAAAAAAAAAAGAGAGGGGGGTAGAGAAAGAAAATAGGACTTCTTCAAGAAGTAGTAGGGGGGAATACAAAGTTGTGACAGCAAAGGGAACGTCACTCAACAGAAAAAATCAGATCCGAGGTCAAATCAACCCCAACGGGAAGGAAAACAAGGCCTGGCTCAACGAATCGGCGACAAAGCTACTTAAAACAAAACTGTTAGGGGGGGGGAGGAGGAAAACTAAAAAATAAAGGATAGAAAACACACGAGGGGGGATTCGCGATAAGAGGGGCACTCTACCAGAAAAAGAAGCCAGGAGAATGAACAGGTCCAAGCGAGGTGGTGGCCAATAGGATGGATAGGGGGGAAGGTGAACTCACGGCACGTCTAAAAGGGAAGAACAAAGCAAGAAATGATCTACGTTCTTTTAGGGAACGTCAGGAGGTGGACAGTTTCTCGTAAATGCTAATATGGGGAGGGGATACCCTTAAAATATAAAGGGGGGGAATTGGGGGGAGAATTCGGAAAAGGCTCAATGCAATATCGACCGAGGGGGTGAAGTCAGGAGGATCATCATTTATGCTTGGGGAAGGATAGTGCAGCGGAAAGTGCAGTTATCAAAATATATCGCGAAGGCTGAAAGAAAAAAGGGAGGTCCGAAATCTTTCGGACTGAGGGAAGGAAACGCGGGATCATTAAACACCATAAAAAGTCGATCGTCACGGACATACGGAAGCCGGAACAGAAGTAAAAGGTTAATAGGCGCCAGACACATTCCGCTCCGACGAAAGGGCATTCTTCCGAATTTCGACGAATTCCGATCCAGCCAGAAGCAAGTGGGGGGGCTTTCAAAGGCAAAGGCATCTAACCAAGGTCGGGGTGGAAGGCTGGTCTGGTCACATACTAAGTCACGGTGCTCATCAAAAGAAAACTGGAGTCTTCCCTTGGACGGAAAACGGGGGGTCTATGGACCAGGTTCTCCTGTCAACCAGAAGATGGACGGGGAATTCCGTGAGTGGGGGAACAAAAGTAGTTGTGAATACAAAAAGTCTGAGAAGATGTAGGGGGGGTGCCGGAATTGATGGGGGGGTCCCGGGGAGGAAATGGAAATTACCAACAAAAAATCTTTATCGTGGGTCACAGGGGGGTTGGATAATACATTCCAGCCGGAAAGCCAAATGTAGCAAGTGGGACAGAATGCACTTGGGAAAAAAAGAAAAAAAAGACAGGGGGCCTGGGGGGGGAGCACTAGAAGTTCGCCTCTTAGGGGGGGACCACCTTGGAGAGGGGAAGTCGGGGAATCGGAAGGAGATACAAATCGTAGAACAGAATATTGGCTACGAGGAAGAGGAGCATTTCGGGAAGCGGTTTCAGATCTAGGCTATTAAGGAGACACTCAATGCAAACATTGGGGGATAAAAGGTCCTTTTACCAAAAAAAAGGACCAATACCACTCGGGGGAGAGGGGCCGAAAGGGGGAAGGGAGTAGGAGTCGAAGTCGAGACACATTAAAAGGAGGGGGCACCTTGAGTTCCGAAGGAAATTGGATCGGCTAGGAGGGAAACATTGGTCGCAAAAGGAAAGGAAAAGGATCTGGCGTCGGAGTACGAAAAAAGAAGACTGGGGGGTAGGAAACGACATCTAGTCAAGAAGAGTCCCATGGGGGCGCATACGGAATTGAAAAGAAACCAATCAAGGGGCCTCAAAGAAGGGAGGGGGGGAGGAAGTAAATCTGATCTGAGGGCAAAAATCAAAAAAAACTAGCAAACTAAAATGAAACCTCAGGTTGGTAAATAATTTTGGGGTCAGGGGAGAGGACGAAACTGAAGACGACAACTTGTCCCTAGCGGACTGTGGGCCATCCCATTGGGTGCAAAGGGGACAGCATTCGATTGGACGCGGACTCGACAAGGAGAAGAGTGAGTGGGAGATAGGGGGGGGTATTGGGGGCGAGAAGGGGGTAAGGCCCCTTCAATGAAGATGCGGGCGCCTGGGATGGGATTTGAATAGGTCTGGGGGGGGATGAATTCTGAACCCTCAAGGGAATTCAAGCGGGGGGAAAAAAGGGGTAAGGGAATTACACAAAAAAGGAGAATTCAATATCCCCGGGCTCCGCCAAAGTTGCTCCTGGGGAAGGGGAGATCGAGTTAAGAGGGCAGAGTTTTGGAACGGTCAGTGGGCACAAAAGGAGGCAAGTAAGGGGGAAGAAGATTCGAAAAAAAACAGGATTAGTAATGACAATGAAAAGGAGAAGTTTAGAGTTTTTGTGGGAAAAATCTGTGTCCCCAAAGTCTCTAAGAGAGAGGACGACAATCACATGAAAGAAACGGTTTTGCAGAGGGTTGTGAGGGGGAAAAAGAAAGGGGGTTTGGCACGGGACATGACCAATGAAAAAAATCCCTGGTTACCAGGGTTTCTTTAGGGGAAAAAAAAAAAGTCAAAGGAAAAACATCATCAATCGAGGAAAGCATCGGAGCTGCATTTCTGGACGTCCAATACCGTCTAGGAAAAAGAGCCCAAAGGAAGAGACTGACATAAAAGGAAGTGTCATTCGAAGGGGAATGGGGTGTGGGTCACCAAAAAGGTTATAAACAGGAAACGGGCCCTTGGTATTAACTGACAGGATTGGGGGGGGGGCAGGATCAAGAAGACAAACAAATATAAAATTCCGTCGTACGGAAGAGCGGATGGAGGGGGTTTGGCTTCGCTGCGGAATAACCAATGAAGACCTAGATCGCCATAGAGGAAGGGATTGTTACTTAAGAAAAAGTGGTTTGGGGGGTAAAGAGATTGGGTAGGCGGTCCATGGGGGTTTTTGAAAGGCCTTGAGAGAAAGGGGGGGGGAAGGGGTCGGGGAAAGGGGGGTTCGGGAAATAGAAAGGAAGGAATATTTGTTAAAAAAAAGGGCCGGCGGAGACCTCGCCGAAAGAATTCACCCTATCAGCGAAGGAGGTTAATTATGGTTTTGGGGAGAGAGGAGGGGGAGAAACACGCAAAATTCATTAGGACCGTGAAAGACTGGTTGACGAGGGGGGACAACCGAGGAAGGAGGCTCTCCCACGGGGGGGAGGGAGGTGCTAATCAGCCAGAATCTAAGTTAAAAGTAAAGAGTCATGCTAGTCACAAGAGGTGAGGTGAATCGGGAAAGGGGGGAGAGGGACTCGGGGTGCTTAAAAAGAGGAAGTAGTCTAAGACTGGAGGGGGAGGGGGGGGGACACAAAAAAGAAAAAGAGCATCGAAGAGGTAAATTCGTAAATTCAGCATGGCAAACACAAGGAAATGATGCAAGTTAAAGAGGAAAGGAGGGGGGGAAAAGTCCGGCAGACCGGACATCATCCGGACGGTCAACCATCTAACGTAAAATAATGTCGGCACAGACTGGTTACAACGCAATGTGAAGCGATCAGTACTCTGTCTTGGCAATTGGGACTCCTCAGCGAGACGGTGTGAGGGCGCTAACAAAAGGAAAAAAAGCGGGGGGAAAGGGAAATCGGAGCAGCTCTGCTGAATAAAAGAAAGCCTAGGGAAAACTAGAAAGTTTTCTGGCCCTGCGGGGTATTTGCTCGGGAGGGGGAAAGTGACGGCTGGGGGGAGGAGGAAAACTTCAGATCTTGCCAGGAAGAGAGGGACGGGTAAAGGGGGCAACGGATAAAAAAAAATGGGCCTTACGTTGGAAGAGGGGTGATCCAAGGAGGCTGCGCACAGGAGAAGAGCAGTAAAGGGGGCTGGATAAGGGAAACCTCAAGCGTGCTGAGGGAAGAAGCTTGAAACAGGAAAACGAGCAAGCAACGGCAATTGGTAAGACCAAAAGGTAAAATCGGAATAAAACAATTACCAGACAAGCAAGCAACACAGAGAAAAAGGGGGGTAGGGAGAAAAATCCGGACACGGGAGGAGGGCAGTCGAGGCTAATAATAAGACCTTAGTGGATATTTCAAAAAGGAGGGAGTCCCCCGGAAGAATCTACAATGGCGCACATGTCGGGCAAAAAAACGGCGGAAAAAGAACGGCCGGGGAGGGGGTCAGGTGAAGGGAAAAGGCCGTAAAAAACGGTGGGGGGCAAGCAGCCGAGCCACAACCATCAGCAAATGAATAAACACCAGCCTGGCAGCGCTTAAAAAGGAGCGTCGAAAGGCTAAACCTGGAGGGGGTAAGTGGCACGGGACGAAAGGAAGGGGAAAATTAAACCAGTCCCGAAAAACGCGAAGATATAATGCCTCAGGCGGCCAAATGAGAGGGTGTTGACAAGGGAACGACAGCCTGGGGGGCTGAACAAAGGTTGGGGTCTCCGACAGGGTTCGGGCGGGAGACAGAATGGAAGGCGTGGAAAAAAAAAAACGCCAAAAACGCGCACGCCCTAAAAAAAACGCTCCGGAGCTAGCCTCAAAAAAACCTTCTCTAACGGGTAACCAGAGAGAGCACGACCGACTGGGGGCCGACAAATAGCGCACGCCAAAAAGTTTGTGCGCGCACGGAGGAACTGAAGGAAGCTTCAAGAGCATCGTTACATTAAACTCGACCACAACCACGACGGGAGGAAAAAGATGGTCGGAAATATAGAATAGTTGCCAGGAACCAATTACAGTAAGCGAAAGATCTGGGGGGGGGGCAATCGACTCTTCGAGGGGGGGGGGGGCAAGGGAAACGAGAATACATGAACAGTACCAATTCAAAATGGCGGTCTTTCCAAGAGAGAGGGTATAGAGAAGAAGTCGCGGAATTGCTAGGAAGGGACTGCGGCGAGAGCAGAACTTATTTTTCTCGAGAAAAAGGGGAAGGAACTTACATCCATAGAGAAACCGAACCCCAGACTCTGTGACACAAAAAAAAGGAGGTCACTCAAAAAACTCATGGATCAAGAGGCACTTCAGTGCAAGACACCAAAAGGGACGGAGGAGAAAGCCACTTCCAATTACATCGAAGGCGCGAAGGTGAATCTTTAAAAGGTATCGGTCAAGAAGCGTCCTTAAAGAAGGAGCGGCGGGAAAGATCAGATAAGTTGAGTTGGAAGGGGAGGAAGGGAAGTGTCCCTCAGCCAATGGTTTTCCTCAATCCATTTGTACACAAGCTCGAAAGACAAGAACAAGGAGCACCAGAAAAGAGGGGGGGGCGGGGAATTTTCGTGAAAAAGGGGGAAGTCGTCCAAAGGGTTCAAGAAAAGAAGAGGACGCGTCAATTACGGAAGGGACAGGAGGGAAGGGGTCAAAGGAGGGGAAACAGTAAGGGAGATCTCCTGGGCTAGAGATCCACGGGAATGCGTCAATGAGCTGAAGGAGGAGGGGCCTGAGAGGGCTCTCATTGGTGTCAAATCCGAGCTCTAGAAAAAGCAGAAAAAAAAGTGAGAATCAGTGCCGTACAGGTTACAAACACTCAGGGGGAAATTGAACACCTGGATGAGAACCACAAAAAAACAATATCAGGGGGGGAAGGAAGTCTTCCACGAATCACATAATGAGCTTGGAAGGGATTGCCAAGGAGCAAAAGGGAAGGAAGTGAAGAAAATGGGGAAACTCTTCGGGGTTCCTTAATCCTCCCTCATAGACCCAAACCTGAGAGCCTAAGCTTCAAACCAGCCCCCGCGAGGAAGGGGGAACGGTTTCGTTTCACTGAGTCGTGAAGGGGACCTCTCTTTCCTTAAAAGCGGAAGGCTCGGAGGAGTCTATCTTGGTGAAGGGACAAGTACTGGAACACACAGAGCTCCTGCCCTTAAAAAAAGGGAGGGACATGAACTTGACCAGGAAAGGTGGAACTTGGTCTGGGGGGGACTCAAAAAAAGACTAATGAGGGGAAAGCGGGGGAAGGGACTGAGAGGTGCTGTGTATCTATTGGGAACGGCTCTGGAAGGGGGGTCAAGGTGAAAATGAAAACAAACCTCGGTAGTCGCAAAAATTAAGAGGACAAACGAAGGAAAGCATGTAAAAAGTCCAATGGTGCGAGGGGTCCACACAAAGTGGTGCGGACCGTCACACTTCGGATAAATAAATCCCTGGCAGTGGGAACAGCGAGAAACGCAACGCTAGGTAAAAGGGAGCCGCTAAAGCCTGGTAGGGGGTGGAAGGGGACCTTCACACGGCGGGGTTCAGGACAGATCAACGAGCGAGTATACGCAGCCAACGGAGAGGAAGGTAGACAGATTGTGTTCTCGCATTCATTGGGGGAAATGCGGAGGTGGGCGGGGGGGTTGCTCATGAAACCGTTCTGAAACTTAGACCTCAAAGGAAAGGGGGGACCAAATAATAGATTAAAGGATCAAAATGGGTGGGACTTGGAAAAACATGGGCTTTCTGCTTGGATTCCTTAAGGGCTGAGACGGGGGTAGCTTTAAGTCGGGTATGTACGAAAGGGGACCCCCAAATCCTAATACGCGGTGCGAAGTGGAAGTAAAGATGAGGAGGGAAAAGGAGAAAGGTTATCCGAGAGCTTCTTACCAGCACTGGGGCAAAAAGAAGGGAGTGCCGGGCTAAAATGTTTTAAGTGCAAGAAAAAGACCTGAAGTCCGCAAGAAAGACAAGAGAAGGAACTACATCAGGAAAAAACAATTGCTCATCAGGGAACAAAGTCCTCTACATAAAAAAAAACCGCTCTTCCCGTGAAAGAAGGGGGCGTGAAGAAGGGGAAAAGAGGGCCGCCAGCGGCTAACATCTAACGGAAAAATGTGACCGTGGACACGATAAGTGGTTTTGGTAAAGACGATATGGGTTGGGTGAGGAGGGAGTGGGCAAGGAGGTAGAAAACTAAGAGCGCAAAAGAAAAATACCTTCCATTGCAATGGACTGCCTTCGATGGGGCTAGAAAAAGGTCTATGAGGGAAAAAAAAAGCAAGAAAAGGGGAAGTGGGTGGTCCCGTGCATAGACACAGGAGACGCCAAAAAAATGAAAGGGAAGACAGGAGACGGTGACGATGGGCCCAAGTCCTAAGAACGAGGCAGATGCTGGCAACGTCCTCGTGATTGAGGGGTAAGAGGGGGAAAAAGGCGAATTGGGACACTATAAAAACAGAAAAGGGAGAGGGGGACGGGGCGATAAAAAAAGATATCAATGCAAGCTGCAGATCGGAAAGGGGGATAAAAAGGGATTGTGATCTATCAACTTCTCAGCGGCCCTCGCATGGGACAAAAGATTCTTCGTTCACACCCCCCATAGGTGCCAAAGAATCCTAACTTGAAGAAAAAGAAAACCCACTAGAAGCGCTCGGAAACTAAGACGGGGGGCCTCGGTTGTTCATCAACGCGGTTCACGGGGTCCAAATCCCTTTAAAGCGAGCCGCAACCCCGAAGACCCTCTGGGGGGGGAGAGCTCGATGGGCGCGAGAAGCACCTCGGACGGGTGGCGGGGGTCAGTGAAAAAGGTCCCAAAAGAGAGCTCAAAGTGTGGGGGAAGAAAGGGGGGGGGTGGCTCTTGATAATTCAAAAGAAAAAAGAGGAATCGACATCACAAGGCGTAGGGAACCTCCTCTCCTCTTCGGTAGACCGACCACTGAAGAAGATCATGGAGAACGGAAATCTCGTGACTTTAGAAGCTGGGGGGGAAGGAGAAGTTAGGAGGGGTGTTGAGGGAACAAAAATGGAACCGTGGAACTCCCGGGTTGAGGGGAAGGGAAAGATATCAAAAGGTCTCGTAACAGGGCGCGGGATGCGAACACGGAAAAAAAACCCAAGTAAAAAAAAATCCGGGGAGATTTATAAAAAGCGTACTTCGGGAGCATGGGGAGATCTTAGGCAAAAGAGACCATAAGGAGAACAATACCACTGGAAGAGTTCGGAAGGGGTGTCACACTTATGGGTCGACACTAAATGGGAGGCAAGGTTTTCGCAACGGGGACAGTGGCCGGGAAGGGGAGCGGTCGACCCAGTTACGACGTTCGCGGGGACTATTAAAAAGTTCCAAGCGGGACTCTTCGGTCGTAAGAGGTAAAATCAAATTGTTTCTAAACATGGGGGGACAATGGGAACAGCCTCAGATGCATAGGAAAAGGAACAGGGGGGGAAGGACTCAATCGGACGGTCAGAGAACGCAACACAATCTTGAGGAAGGGGATCCGCCCGTCACGGAAAACGTCGTGTCAAGAAAGAAGGGAGAAGAGAGGAGAAAGGGAGCGTCTTAACGGGATGGATGGATTGCAAGAAAAAGAGATCGAAAGCAAGGTATTAGGAAGAAGAGAGATAAAAAGAGAAGAAAGGGGAACAAAAAATTTCTGTGCGGCCCAAAACAAGAAGAAGAAAGAAGGACTGGCTAGAGAGGATAGCGGAGATTAACTGCCAAGTTGTCTCAAAGCGATCCACAAGAAAGGGGGGCCTGGGGAATCCGTCGAACACACTAGAGAATAGGGTGTGGGAAACGTTGGGGGGTAGCCCCCCGGCAAAAAACAACCAGAATAAAATGCAAGAGACACCCACGAAGGAAAAAAGGAGGAGGTTCAAAAAAAAAAACGGAGGCGACCCTGTGATGTCTACGCATGAAAACAACTACGGGGGAGCGAAGTAAAATCGGTTTTGGCGCATCGACATCCAGAGAAGGACACAAGAAATAATCAAATAAAGGAAGAGAGAAGAAGAAATACCGGAGGAAAACACTCAATTTTTGCAATTCCGAAAAAAACATACATCGGGTAAGGATGGCGCAAAGGACGAGGGAAAATGGGGTCGCGCAAGCGAGCGCTCCATAAAGAGGGGAAAGTCGGGCGCAGCTCTGACGGGAAAGTATTTCACTAAACCAAAGGAACCACGAAAAGAGACGGGGGGGGGGGGGGGGGGGGGATCGGCGAGGGGGGGAGTCAGGTACGAATAGTCATAGGCAGGAGGGTGCAGGTGGGATCAATAAATAGCGAAAAGCAGCAACACTGAAAAGTATGAAAAGGAAGGGGTCAGGGTGATCAGGAAGTGTGGTACGAAGCAGGGGAAGGTGGTGTGGGAGGCTATATGGTGGGGGAAAAACCGTGCGTCAATTGGGGGGACTTCGCAGGGAATGGAAAGTTGGGTGAGAAAAGCAAGTGGGGACGAAAGAAAAAGTTGCAAGGAGGGCGTCCAAGCTCAAAAAAAGCCGGTATGAGGTACTAAAGGTGGAAAAAATCCTCTACGATCAACGGAAGCGGGAAATTGCTGGGTATTACGAATAAGTTAACGGGACCGGAAGGGGAGGGGGAAGAAGTCGGCCTTCGCTGATTGGAGAAGCAATTAAATCAAAGTCGATGGGGGACGTCAAGCACTTTTAGAGACTCTGGGGGTTTACACAAGTCCTTTGGACGGAAACTCTAACAAAAACTCCGACCAACAAAGGAAAGAACGAAGAGCCGCCTTGGGAAGAGAAAAACAAAACGGGAGCTAAACATTAGCTCCAATGAAGGGGCGGGGGTCTCCGGCTCAAGATAAACAGTTGGAATACCGCTGAGACTTGAGTCGAGCTTTGGAAAGGGGGTGTTTAGGAAAGAAAGGGTTGGTGCTGGGGAAAGGAGGGATCAGCGTTAGAGTCAGGGAAGGCTACAAATGAAAACCGGCGAAACCCATACGACTCAGCAAAAGTTGACCCTCAGAAAAAATGGCAAGAACCGGGGAAGAAGGGTCTGAGCGAGAAACAAGATATCTCAAAGAAAAAAGGGGGAACCGTAATAACTCAAAAAAACAACAACAATGAGAGGAGATAGGACCACGGTCTTCAAAGGGGATCAGAACCTAGAAAAAAACGTGATGGGGGCAAAAGGAGGGCATCAGGGATTTGGCATCATATTTTTTGAGAGTCGGTCGCGTTCGGAGTGTCAACTGGAAAAGAACAGGATAGAAAGGAGACAACCCTCGCTCGTGCGAAAACCGTGAAACATAAAAGGCATGGCAAATCTGAAAGCAATCAGGATCGCGGGGATCAAAGAAGGTGAGCGAGGAGACATCCAAGGAGGATGGGAGCATGGGGGGAACTAAAGTTTTAAATCGGTGGGAGCAGAGGAACGCACCCGCAGGCCAAACTCTTTCAATCCGAGGCAATGGAAAGAGGGGGGGAAAGCTTCACGGGATACGCTCGTGGGGAACTCACGGGGGAGAAGAAAAAATCGTCTCTGAGAGGAAAAGGACTCAGTTGAGGAGAGCCCTCGAGGGGGGGGGGGAAGAGGTCAATTGCAACTTGGGGCCTCCCCATTTCCTGTCCAAAGTCTCACCATCACGGAACCGACTAGTTTAGTGGAAGGAAAGGCAGAGGAAGGAGAGCAAACTAAGTAATCGGAAAGTAGGCTTGGGTACACTACGCAATTCAACCAAAACTTGGTGCATCTACAACTGAAGGGGGATAAGAAAGCTATCCTAAAACTATTTTGAAAAACAGTCCATTGGGATTATAGGTCCCAATCGCGTGCCGTGGCCTCTTGAATAAAAAAGACAGAACTGGGTCTAGGGGAACAGGGAAATAGGGGATAAAAAGCTAGAGAGAAAGGCCCTGGGGGACAAAGCTTCCAGGAAAAGGAGAAGGGGTCCAACCCCCCGCCCCGGGGCCTGACGGAAAACAAAAATCAGGGGGTCCAGCCAAGGGCACAGCATGCGAGGGGCCGACTTGGGGGAAAGAAGAGGAGAAGAAAGAAAACAACCTTCCTCTCATCCCGCCCGGTCAAATCTTAATCAGGGGAAAAAAAAAACAATTTCTCAAAACAGGCCAGTGGCAAAAAGTCCTTATCGCTCGGGTGGGCAATCTAATGAAGACACATTTCCGGATCCCCTCTGAAAAAAATAAAAGTAACCTTAGAAGAGTCTAGGGGGGGTCATTTTGGCCTTATGGGAAGTGGAACAATGTGCGATCCAGGTCTAACATAAGGGGGGCGGGAATGGACTGGAGGGGGCTTCCGGAGGAAAAAAAAAACTTCTTTTGAAAAAGGGTGGAGGAATAGGGAGACTACGAGAAACTAAGCGAAGAGGGTGGGCGGGAAATGGGGGAAAGCGTGGCCGAGC
>Ga0179593_1443111_pt1 | contig 27711 bp, 36 predicted proteins | sample CZODoug2_1_08_16_FD_185931 | JGI IMG/M metagenome (GOLD analysis project Ga0179593, IMG submission 185931) | Vadose zone soil fungal communities from Angelo Coast Range Reserve, California, USA - CZODoug2_1_08_16fungal (PacBio error correction) | ecosystem: Environmental > Terrestrial > Soil >...
AAGAAAGGCCTCGAAAAAAGAGCGGCTGGGGAAAAAGAAGGGGGGTGTGATACGCGCACTATCAATAGCGTTGCGGAAGCAAATTAAAAGGAAGAATACCGGAAACGTAGGGGAGGGGGGTGAAAGAAGTGGTATCCCCCATAGGAATTGACAAGGGACGGAAGGCAATTTCGAGATAAAGCCCCGACGAGAGGAAATTCAGAGGAGAAGACGCACGTGAACCAAATCGTAGAAAACAGCCACTCGGACTGGAGCCGCAGTGTTCAGCATTCTGGGGGGGGACGCCACCGGTTAGAAAATGAAAAGTCTGTCAACAAGAGAAGAAAAAAAAAAAAAAAAAAAAAAAAACAAAAAAAAAAAAAAAAAATCAAAGGGGAATTGAAAGACACTTGAGCGGTGGAGAAACAACGAAAACTGGATTCTTCAACATGCGTGCAGCGGAAAATTAAAAACGTCACATCGGTCGGGGAGGAAAATCACGGAAGGAAAAGCTGAAGACTTCTGCCTCGAGTGGCAGACCTGACGGGAATGCAATGCGAAAGATCTGTGTATACCACAAGAGGTTTGCGGTGGCCAGGAATTACAACAAAGGAAGGGATTCGAAGTGGTGACAACGTCGCAGGGGAACGAAAACACCTTACAAAGTGAAGCAACCAGGCTGCGAAGAGATCAGCAGGAAAAGGAGGAACGAAAACGGTGGTCAGCCTCTGCTACAATAGGGGGAGGTAAAGTATACGCAGATGTACGGGGGGGTAGGTCGGCAGGAGGTCAGGAAGAGTGAAGACAAGGATAGGGAAGAGAAAATGGTGAAATTTGATGACGGAACAAAAAACAAAAGGAAAGGACGAGAAAACGCTGACAGCCCCGTCCGCGCGGCGCGGCAAAGAAAGGGCACTAAAGGAAAACCTGAAATGCTTTTTGACTTGGGAGAGAGGGGAGAGCGAAAAGTAACCGCAGAAAAGCAAAGGGGAACGACGGCGCGGATTTATTTGAACAAGGCAAAGAACGGGCACAAAAAGAGATGAGGGCAGACAGAAAAATACGAAATTGTGGGACTTAATTCAAAAAGACGGGTGGCAAAAAAAAAAAAATTGAGGACAGCCGGTGGGGGAAAACAAATTCGGACCGGAGAGGTAACAACAAGGGCTGGAACATAATCGCAAAAAGGACAACGATGAAAGAAACGCACTGACCATTCTGGACTAGGGGGGAAAAATACTCAGTGAGCTATGGCGGTGGAACAGATTAAAAGCGAAAAAACGCAAATTACAAGTTCACTGACAATGTAAAGAACGCGGCACAAAGGGGGGGAACGCGGGTTAGGAGAAAAACTGAGGGTAAAAAAAAAAATGGTTGGGGGGAGTGAACAGGAGTACTCGTTTTGGAAAAAATGATAAGGGAAAGAATCAGCTGAATAGGGAGGGAGACTATACTTAAAAAGCGACCAGCAAAGAAACTCGAGCAGGGAAAACAAGAAATGAAAAAGGACGGAGGTGGGGATTGAAGAGGCGGGAGAGTGGGAATGCTTGAGTGCGCACTGAACATACATTCCTAAAGGGAGGTGAGGAGGAAGGAAGAATGTCCACGCGGAACCCGTTAGAAACGGAAGGTTAGGGTAAACAGCAAGGGAGAAATACTTCAAAAAAGGAGAAACCTCTGGAGATGAAAGGAACATCTGGGCAAAAACTCGACGAAAAAGTGGGAGAATTGTCAATGAATTGAGGGAGGAGAAAGGAAAGGAAACAAATCCGGTACGTTGGGAACATAATACTAAGTCCTTCAAAAAACACTATACAAGAAAACAGTAGGTGGTGGAAACTCGGGGGGGCTGACGCTTCTTTCCGGTACAGAAGGACATCGGCGACGGGGGGCGCCGGGCAGGAGTGTCTATTGTAAAGAGAAAGGTGAAAAAAGAAGGTAACAACAACGAAATGGGTTGCAGGGAGAAGTCACACAGCGAGGATCGAGAGGGAAGGATGACCCAAAAAGGAGGAACCTTTCAAGGGAAAAAAAAAGCGATAGGAATGGGGGGGGAAAGAACATTAAGAGAATGAGAAAAAAGGGAATGTGGTGCAGGTAAGGCTACCCTGTGAGTGGGAGGCAAATCCTACGAACACAATAGAAGGGGAAGGACGAAATTCAGGAACGATAGTAATAGAGAAAAGGGAAACGGTCGTGTAGGAAAATGCTCAAGAGAGGCTATAAAATGGACTCAACGAGAGGCCAGAAGGTTATGGAAGGATGGTGAGTAGAAGATTTAAGTTGCAGGGGGTGGAGATGAAAGGGGGGAATAGGGAGACATTGGGCGGACATCGGTTGGGCACGGAAAAAGGCGGGAGTGGTGTAATTGTAAAATGGTAAGGAAAAAAAGCCACCTGACTGCGAAAAAGGAAAGACAGAAGCTTCCGCTTCCAGGGGGGAAATAAAACCAAAGGAGCCGCGGAAAAAGTTAGCCGGTGCCCATAAGAAAAAATAAAAGGGTTCTAGGGGGAGGGGGAGAAAAGACCAGAATAAGGCTCAAGGCACGATAGAAAAAAGGAAACAAAATGCTCCGGAGGACTGAAATAGTATTTAGTGAACACGAAAGAAAATAGTAAAAGTGGGTCAACAGAGGTAAAAAAGCATAAAATCAAAAAGATCAAGAGGAGACAGTCCCGAGGCTAAAAAAGCGAAAGAAAAAAAAAAAGGGGGAATTGGCGATGAGAAGAAGAAATTATGGAGAGGAGCGGGCGTGGGGAGGACTGCAACCAGAGGGGAGAAATCAATGGTTGCCAAACATAAAAATGGAATCAATTGTCCACCGATAAGGAACACCGCAAACCGGGAAGAGAACTTTGGCCAGTTGTGGCACAAAGGAAGGGAAAGATCATGCTCGAGGCGGCTTCGATCAAGGGGAAGAGAAAAGAAAGAAGGAGAAAAAGTTCGGGTCGACAAAGGAGACAAGAAGGGAAATACCAAATATCGTCGCGGTTTTGCGCTATGAAAGGGGCGTGGGGCGACAGGAATCAAAAGAAAAAATATGAGGTAGGGGGGGGAAGGGAAAACGGCAAAAAAAAGAAAGAATGGGAGGAGCACACAAAAAAAAAGGAGGAGGGGGGGAAAGAGAGAGATAGAAGTAGATGAGATATGAATATAAAAATCCCTGTAATAAGTAAGATATAGCGAGCTCGAAAAAAAAAGAGGAGCCGTCTTCCTCAAAGGGGAGAATCATGAGGGGAAAAGAAGAGAACTTCTCGAACTAACCAAGAAAAGGGAAAAGAGAAAAAAAGCGCCGAGTATAAAACATAAAGCTATCCAGGGATTACCCCTGGGGTCGAACCTTTCGAAAAGTAGTGAGGATAAGTGTGACAGGATGCGACCCAAGCCCAAAGGGTGCTTCACAGAAAAGGAAAGTCGAAGGAATCAATGCCAAAGGGAGGAAAAAGTTGGGGAATCTCTAGAGAAGTGAACGCAGTAGGAGGGGATGAATTCGTAATGATTATTAAGACAGAATGGGGAAAGGGGATGTTACGGAGTTTTTACGGTAAGATTAAACAACAGACAGGGGAAAAGAGGATATCAGCAAACACCTGGGGGGTAACGCAAAAGGGGGGGGGATAAAAAAGAAAACTTCCGAGCGGTGGACGAAAGATCCGAAGAGGGAATACCTGAAAGTACTGAAAAAGCAGAAGGAAAGACTAAAGTCAACACAGGGGGAAGAATAGTTGATTTTCAAGGACAGGGGAATAAGGGGAAAGGGGGGTAGACTATAGGAGTGCGTGCCAATACAGGGAAAGAAGACGTTCACCGGTGGGGAAGTTTAATGGCAATTCTAGAACAAGAGGATGGGCCGCATCACAGTGGGACCAAACGGATTCGGGTGAGCGATGATGGTAAGGGGGAAGCAGGGTGGAGTTGAGTGCAGAAAAGGAAGACCCTTGGGCTGAAAAAGAGGGGGGAACGGGCCACAAAAGCCCGATGTCGCTGAAGTTTGCGAACAAAACGCAAAAAATGTGACTCACGCCTGGAAGAATCATTGAGCAAAGAGTAAAACCTGAGGCAACAAAGGAGATGAAATAAAGGTAAATAAAAACAGAGAGGCGACGTATTGGTAAGGAGAATAGACGAGGGACAAAGGGGGAGGAGTCCGACTATTGTAAGGTGGAAGGGGGCGTAGGAAATGAGGGGTGGGCAGGGGAAGCTTGGCCTACCATGCTCAAGAGCGAAGAAATTATGGAAAAAAAAATGACAGACACTGGTCACAAGTCTGTAAGGGAGAGGGAACCCGAGGAAAAGAGTAAGAGGGGGTTAAACGAAGGGGGGGGGGGAAATCTGGAAAGACGGGGGGGGGGGTACTCCCCGAGCCAAATGAAGCTGAAGACGAGAAGCAAACGAAAAACCAAGAAAGGGTGTTTAAAACCACGAGGGGAAATGATAAGATTACTCAAAGGACATCACACATCTTTCCGGCGCAAAAAAACAGGGGGGGCCAGTGAAGGGCAAGGGGGCTCGGTTAAACTGTTAAGCAAAAGAGGGGAATCCCCACAGAAGCCGCAAGAAAGTGTGTAGCGGCAGGGCCGTCTTTTAGGTGGAGGGGATGAAAGGGGGGGCCCACATGGTGTCCAAGTTGGATGGGGACAAAAGCGTGGACAATGGAACGGACCATCGAAAGCGGGAAAAAAAAGGGGGAAACGTCAGTGTTGGAAAGAAGCAACAAAAGGAAGTAGGCGAAGTTGTAGTGAGCGGACATCAGCAGCAGGAAGGAAACCGAAGGGAAGGGGCGTGGGGGGAATGAGGAAGGAAAGGTCAAACGAAACAAGGGATTAATTTATCGGGTGCCGAGGAAGGGGTGAACGAAAGAACTGTCGGGAAAACTGGATCAAAAAAAACCGGGCATGAAAAAAGAAGTGGACAAAGGGGGCGGTCAAAGGGGAAAAAAAAGGAGTTCGAAAAGGAAAACAAGCGTCGATTTTCATGAGATCGCCACGTTGGAAGGAGATACAGGAGACGAACGGTACAATTGACCTCCGATCTGAGGAGGAGGGAGAAGTCAATGTGTGAAAAGGCAGAAAAAAAAAAAAAGAAACGGGTGGAGGTGAGGGGGGAAACCGCAAAAAGGATGCCCTATTTAGAGCTGTCATGGGGAAGGGAGGACGAGAATAAGGGGAAATAGGATGAAATGACTCGGTGTAGAGTAGTTTGAAGAAAGGAAACGAAAGGAAACTTCGAGGACGTCAAAAGGGATGACGATTCTTTCAAAAAAAAGCACGGTTGTGCAGGTGGCATGCCATGTGATCCAAAGAGTTCGCCGACAGGGGGCTGAACCATCGAATTTACAATCCGACAATTCGAGGCTGAGGGGGAAAACGGGGTTGGAAAACGAAAATAAAATTTGACACAATCGTGTCATAAGACACTAAGAGGGGTGAAACGTGGACGGGTCTGTAAATCGAAGGTGGTTGAAAGAGACGGGAGAGGGGGCCAGGGGAGTGGTGTGAAAACTGGGCGGGCGGAGTAAAAATGGTCAAATATCCTCCAAGAAAGAAAACCTGAAAAGTAAGAGCTAAAAAGGAGGGAGAGGGATGCCAAAAACAATTGACATGTCAGACGAGCGGGGGTCGAGGGTCCATTCTTTCATATCTTGTAAATTCGAGCTGGAGGGGGACGGGCATCAGTGAACCAAGAACAGTATGACACGTAGGACATTTCGCCCTGCCGAAAGTAAAGGTCCCTTGGAGAGTAAGGTTAAGACCAAGACCGAGCGAAGATGCGGCCAAAAAAGCTGGGGGAAGGGCCTGGAAGGGGGGAGTTCCTAGAGACGCGACCTGGTGACCTAAAAAAGTTTTGAGAGGGTGTGAAACGACGGGCATTACACAAAGAAAACCAGAGGGGGTAATTGTAACACTACTAAAAAGGCACCGCTGTTGAAGCAAATACTGGACTACTCTGGCAAAGACCGAGGAAGTGGTCTTCAAAAGAACCGGAAAAAGTATACAAGATCGTAAAGAATCGGAAGAAGGGAAGGGATGAAGCAAAGCAAAAGACGGGGCCAGGGGGGAAAAATTTCCGAAGGAAGGAAAGGGATAAAAAAATTTCTTTTTTCAACACCGCAAAGTCGAGAAAAAAATTGAACATGGAACGAGTCTTGGCCGCGGAACCCTTCGAGCAGTGTCTGTTCACCAAGAGAGGGGGATCCGCGCACAAAAAGTCGAGGAATATTGGGGAGGTTGGCCGAGAGGGATGGGAAAAAGGAAGGGCTACGAAAGATAGGTCTTATCAGGGGAGGAAGGGGAAAGGGTTTCTCTAAAACAATAAAGGGAAAAAATTACGAGGGGGGAACTGATTTGAGAACCCAAACAAAAGCCAGGGAAGCCCGGAAAGGGTTCCTCCAACCCAGCCCGGAGAGGGAGACAGATCTCCAAAAATTGGCGCAAAAAAAAGCGCCCTCCGGAGGGCAGAACGCGTGAGAGAGCGAAACAAAAAGAAAGGAGGTAATATATATAAACCGGGACACCAAAGAAAAGAAAAGTGCAGGTCTGGTTACGGAACAAAAAAGTGTTTAGATACGATCAATGCAATGGTGAAAGGGGGGAGAAAAAGGGTAGTCGGTCAACCAAAGGAAAAGGGTGGAGTCTTTGGGGGGGCTAAAAAGAGTTACGCCCCGCAAGTACGAAACGTCAATGGCCTGGTGCGGGGAGGAAAGGCAAGGTCAAAAAGGAATCCGCCTTAACTTCAACTGCATCAGGGACTAGCGAAGGAAAAAGCGTAAGGAAACACTCCACGTAAGTGTGAAAAGAGGCGGATACGGTGACCCAATTCAAAAAGCGACCCGTGGAACGCAAAAAAGGGCATGAAGGCAAAGGGAGGGGAACAATCCAATGGAGGCATCATTTAGACTTTTGAAGACAACATCGTCTGCAAAGGATCTGGGGATAAAAGAGAATGGCGGGACGATTTTCACGGCACAAGACCGCTGGCCACGACGAGAGGGGGAATGAGCGGGGGCAAAGAAAATGACGGGGAATGAAGCGTCAAAGAATAGCATAACCACAAGGCGGTGTGAGCTAAGGGTCATTAAAAACCTGAGTGCAGGAGCAAACGGCAGGAAGAAACAATCAACTGGCAAACCATTGAAAGGAAGAACTCAACACGGAAGTAACAAGAAATGGGCAGTAAATCTCAATGTAGGAGACACAGGAAAGGCATCCAGGGCGCAGAGTCTGGGGAAAGGGAAGGATGTCCGAACACAGCGTACAGGTCCGAACAGCACATGAAAAAGCGACTGCATTGAAATTTTGCGGGGAGCAAAGGAAAAAGGGAAATCTCACGATAAATAATTGTCTCGGAGAGATATTCATTGTGGAAAAGAGCACCGCCGGAGGAAAAAACGAACTTTAACGAAGGGACGAGTGCAAGGAAAAAAAAGAACCGGACACCAATAACAACAAGGGAGGGCCGACGAGTGAAATTTGGTTAGTAGACTTAAAAGAGGAACCCTGACTGGGAAAAAAAAGGGGAGGGGGGGGGGAAAATACGATGGGGGGAAAACTGGCGTCACCTAACAGCGGGCACAAGAACGTGAGCAATAAAACCTGGGAAGTCCACTAGGTACTGCCGAGGCGCGGTTCCGTGAGAAAGGAGGCGGCAATCTTCCTAGCGACAAGAAGGAACTGGGAAATCCGGTTCGGCACTAAAAACAGGGGGTGACAAACAGAGGCTGAAAGAAAACATTTGGAAGCAACAGGATACAGGAAGTACGGTTGGTGACAGGGAGGGAGGAAAAAAAAGGAAGAGACAAGAGATAATCCTGAACATCGACAGAAAAAGAATTTTGCTAAGCAGAAGAAGACACCCAAGGGGGGGAAGGTTGGAATGTAAAAAAAAAGGCTCCTTTGAGAAAGGCGTGAGGGGGGTGAAAAAAAACATGGGCCATCGGAAGAACATCGGCGTGAACAAGGACGATTCCAATGAACATACAACGCTGGTAAACGGGGGGAAAAGGCAGAGAGCAACGGAACTTCGTGTCAAGGACGTGTGCAAGGAACGGGGTCCGTGCAACGGGGTAAGCAAAAGGGGTCAGGGGTGGGGGGGGGGGGGGGGGGGGGCGAAATTGAGAAGGAGAGGGGAGAAAATTTGACCATCGGTGGGAAATTTTGGTCACAAAGGAAATATAAACTCCTTCAAAAGAGAAAAGGACCGAAAAAAGGGGGGGAGGGGAATATGTGGGGGGGGAAAGAAACGTCAAACGGGACGGGGGGGAACTCACTGGAACGGCGGGGAGGGGGACAGGAAGATCGTGGGGCAGATAAATCACTGGAAAAGAAGTTAAAGCACAAAGGGAAAGGTTTGAAGGGTGTCCGCGATCGACAGATTCAAGAGAAAAGGTCGAGGGGGACAGGAAGGACACCATGAGGAGGCATGGGGTGTACGTCTGTATTGTCTGGAAATCCGAAAAATTCTCCTCTTTAAGGTTGTGGGACACATTCATTCAACCGGTGCTGGGGAGGCAACAAAAGAGAAGAAGAAATGAAATGGCCTGGGTGGGACATCTGAGGCCGGGGGCAAAGAAAAATGACGTCTGACATCAAAAGAACTTTGGGAAGAAACAAGAGAAGTGCAGAGTCGAAAAGAGGGCCTCCGAATGGCATTCGCTTCGCTAAACGGCGGTGGGGAGAGTTGATTCTCGGCAGGGAAAGATCAATAAGGGACATCGAATGATATACGTTGGGGAAACGGGGAAAAAAAGCCGGAGGAGTGGAAGTGCGGTCGGAATCAACAACAGGGCTCAAAAAACCGATATAAGGATGGAAAATCGTTGTAAATCCCGACTGTGGGGAATTGGGGCCTTACTAAAGGGTGTGCCGTGTAAAGTCAAAATGCTGGCTTTTGAAAGGGAGGCAGCGGGGTGACGGCGAAAAAAATAGAGAAACGTGCACGAAAATGAAGACAAAGGAGAACGATCAAACGGAAAGAGGGGGGGGAAAACAGTCCAAAGCGAACCCGACAATGGTGGGGTGGAGGAGACAGCGGGTAAACAAGCATCACTTCTGGTTCTTCTGAAGGCGAAAAAGACGCTGACGTCAGTCAATCCAGGGGGAGAAATAACGAGACAGGGAAAAAAAAATTTGTCGATCGAACGAACAGAAGAGAACGGGGCTTGGGGAGACGAACAAAAAGCAAATTAAAACAAGCACTTTACCAGCCGGCATCACGGGGGGAAGAAACAGACGACGGAAAAGAGAACTGAAAAGCGCAGAGCAAGGAAAAAGTGGGACCTGTGTCACGAGGAAGGCAAGAAAGGAAAAGGTCCAGGCCACTTGTGAGGAAAGTGTTAAAGAGCACTAGAACGACAGAAAGAAAACACAAAGAGGCCTTACAAATGGGGGGCTTCAGGGGAAAGGAGGGGGCTCAGGGGGGAAAAGGTTAGTCCGTGTGGTGACGAAAAAAAGGAGAGCGATCAACGAGGTATTACAGTGTGTCCTGAAAAGAGAAGAGGGCAAGCTCTCAATACAACAACTTCAAGCTTAAAAGATAGGATAAGGGATAAAAGAGTCGATTGAGAAAAACTGTAGGAAACAGGAAATCCAAGCGGGATCACCTTCTCTCGTAGAAAAAAATCCAAAAGAACAAAAAATCTCCTGACTTCAAAAACGACATAAATGAGGACAGGAGGACCCGGGGCGGGTCCTGACAGCGAAACGGCGGGGGAAAAAAAAGCTAGACCCATACGACTATATGTACGTGAAATAAAACTGCTTCGCTCTTAAAGGGAAACTCAGGTCGACTACGCGTAAATGCTTCGCGCCGCGCGGGGACAAAGGGATGACAAGATAGGGATCAATGAGGGAAAAGCACGCCCGGGGGCGGAAAAAAGGTGCGAGGTATCACCAGGAAATGCTGGAAGTACATACCGCAAGGCACCCGCCACACCCAGAAAGGAAACCGAAGACGGCTTGATAATGTCGTAGACCCAAGTACAGAAGTGAGGGGCGCACAAAAGAAAACGGGCGAGGAGGCGAAAAGAGCGAAGAAGAAGGGGGACTTAAAGGAGGAACCAAGGAGGTGTTGGGGTAACACTTTACAGGAGGCGTGTAAACATTGAAGAGAACGTGGCGAAAGAGGGGGGTGACGTCGGACGGAAAAATACAGAGAGGGAGCAGGCGGGGAGTGAATGTAAACCACAAATCAAAAACATGATTAGCCAGTCTCAGTAAGTCTGGCGGTACCAACTGAGCGGAAAAGATTAACCAAAGCCGCAGGGAAAAGTTTATTGGACAAAAAACGAAATCACCTCCCGACCGAGAAAGGCCAAAAACGCGAGGACACCACGGAGATGCAAAAAGAAAGACGTGGCAGTCCTCGCACAAGGACGACAAAAGTACACATAGTAGATACCATATTAAAAAAAAAAAAGGAGCACAGAGAAAGAACCCAAGGAATCAGGCTACAGAAGGAAAGGCAAAGAAGGGACTCTGTGTAGGAAAAAAGTGGAAGGTAAATGGCGACTCTCCCTCGAGCAGAGATTGCAAAGGGCGCATTTAATGTTGGAGGGAGAAACTTTGGGGGGGGAAAAAGCAATTCGAATTGCTAAGAACCAAGATAATAAGCAACACGTCACTATTGAAACGAAGCGGATTGCCAAGATAACAGAGAGGACGTATAATGGAAAAGGAAAGATGGGTCCGTAGAAAACGAGGGGAAATGCGAAACAAAAAACCAGCGGCTTTAATAAAAAATCGAAGAACCCTTCCAGAACCTGACACGTGTTTAAAAGATGTGTACCGTGGATGAGAAAAAGAAAGCACAGCAAAGCCAATATCGGGAAGGGGATCAAGCCAGCAGGGGACAGTTTAGGTTCCACTTCCAACGCAAACGAACAGAAATTATTAAAGAACCCACCGACGGTCAGGTGTAAGAAAAGGTTATGATCCGGGATGAAAAAAGAGGGTGGGGCAACGAGGTCACCGTTGGACAACTGTGGAAACGCCCCAGATATCAAAGCACAAATGGGACGAAATCACTTAAAGTCTGGGTTCAAAGCTGAGCAACTGAAGTTACAGAGGGGCGAAGTGGGGTTAGTTGGGAGATCGATAAGTGCCCTCGGGAAATAAATTTGAGTTGGAAGCGTGGTGATTAAGGAAGGAAGGTAAAATTAAAGGGTTGGGGAGGGACAAATGTTGACGATGCAAAGGGACAACAGCAAAGTCAAAGATGCACTGAACAACCCAAAAGAAGGGAGTGGGGGGGGAAAGGCAAGATGAGGTCGAACCTGAATCTGAGCTCGAAGGTCGATATCTCCCCTGGGGAGGGCTATGAAAAGCAACTGGATAGGCACCAAAAACGAGGGGTAAAGAAATGGCCTTCAAAAAAAGGGGGCGAGAACGCCGCCAGTTCAAACTTCACGGGGATGGAAGACAAGGGGAACGTTTCAGGGACGAAGTCCGAAGAATATGTTTGCCTTAGGGAAAACAGATTTATGGGAAATGCCAAAAAAACCGAGACGAAGGGCGGTGGAAGCAAGCGTGCCTTAGTAATGCGCACAGGACGGGGTCAGCAGTCAAACATGGAGAGTTCCCGAAAAGGGTGGCTGCACCACAAACAAGCGATGTGCAAACAAAGGGACTGCCTGGAGGGGAAGGGACCTCTGTGAAAGGCAACGACAACAGAAAAATGGACGGGGAGACCCACAAGACACCGTTGGGGGTGGACCCAGTCGGTCGAAATATTGAAAAAAAAGAGCCATCAGTTACTTGATTTGTGGGAAGAACGCTGATGACAAAACAGAAGGATCTTCCCATATCCCATAGCAATGAATTGCGAGTCCGGGGTAATTATAACGGAAAAACATGCCAGAACCTTTAATCGAGGAGAGGTCCAAAAGCGGTGACCGAGAGGGAAAGGAGGGAGCGCCCTGGCCTCAATTTAAGGACAGACCATTGAAAAAGAACTGTCAGAAAAAAACTGGACATGAAGTTCCCGCCCAGAGCGGCGAATGGACCCAACGTTGATCAAGGTAGCGGGACGGGGGGGAAGTAGGGAGAAAAACGTCGAGTCACGGGAGGGTGAAAAAGGAAGATCACCAGACCAGTAGGGGTTACATGTCGACACCGCCAAAAAGTGTTGTGAGAAAAGAGTCAGGGAAATGAGAATTGAGATCAAGGTTTCGTGAACCGCACCGAACCCATATCGTAGTGGCAGAGGCCGGGAACAGGGCTCACACAGGGAAAAATTGACGGTGCCGGAGGTTTCACAATGAGGGGAAGTGACAGTGTCCGTTGAAACCGAATGGTCTTCCACCGTTGGAAGTGAAAACGAGTCAGGCCACGCCGCCCTTGCGACCAAAAAATTCCTTGGTCAAAATGAGGAAGGTATACTAACGAACGCAAAAGAAAGGGAAAAGAAAAGGGGGGGGTTCAAAACTATTGATGGTTGGGTCGCAGGGAAAAATCTGACGATAAGAAGGACGTGGAATGTCCGACGTGACCGGGAAGCGCAAAAACGATGCCGTGGCATGATGGGGGGGGCGGCTGAGTGGCGCAAAACCCACGGTGAAAGGAAAGGTGGGAAGCGGAACTCAATCACAAACGCATGATTATGGTGATGCTGTAATAGGAAAAAGAAAACGAAAAGAAACAAGACGGGCAGGGGACAGAGGGACAAATAAGACTCAACCAAACAATGAAAGAGAGGAAGAAAACCACTCAATGCCTGTCGGGCTCTGGTAAAATATTGACGCCATACGTGAGGGGGAGGAAACCGATCATTTGGGGTGGCAGGGGAACAACTCGTCTCCCTTCAGGTGCGACCAAAAAGTACTCCACCAGACTGAACCGGACACACAATGCCAGCTGAGCAGCATTACACAAACGACAAGAGGTAGATGGACGGGGGAACGAAAGCAATTAGCACCTCAACACGCCACTCTTCCAGAGAGGTGGGGAGAAACGTACCTATGATTTTGAACGAGCCCGGGACCCAAGGGCGGCGTGAAGCTTGAAGAGGTGGAAAGCGACTGAGGAGGGCGAAAAACAACGACAATTCGGCTGAAACAGCGGATTACGCTCAAAGAAAATCGTTGCTGAATTGAAAATACGCCGCGCCACGACAGGCTGGTCCGCAAAACGACACAAACGTCATGGCACGAGGCAAATGGGAAGGGGAAAACTCGGTTTGGAGGGTGGGTAAGGCCGTCAGCCAGAAAGGGAGATGGTGAAGAACGCAGGCGACACCGAAAGCACCGGCTGCGACACATCAAGCGCACAAGGAACGAAAAAAGAAAGAAAAAGGGGGGGGAAAACCTCGACCGTCGTGGAGGGAGTGAATGAAAACTAAACCTGTCGGTTGGAAAGGGAATGTCTACATTGATTACACACTGTCAACCACGGAAAGATGAACCAGCCTACGCTGAAAATGACTGAAATGGGGGAGGAGGATCAGGGAAAAAAGGGGGGGGGCCGCCACACTGAATTTTCGATGGGATGGGAGGCTAGTAAAAAGAAGGGCAACGAAACCAGAATCACAAACCAAGAAAGGGAAAAGGAATGTCGTGAACACAGGAAAAAAGGGGAGGAACCAAATATCCAGCACGGCTTTCCTAAGGGCTATACGGTTTTTGGTCATTCCAAACGAGCGTTGAAACTACAATGCGGGTGAAAGGAATCGATGGGGCCAAAACGTCAGTCGACTGCCACTGGCGGAACAAAACTTTGAAAAGGGAAACGTAATGACACCGACAGCGTGACACAACGTGACGGGCCTGCTCAAGGGGTAAGGTAGAACACTGAAATCCAGGAAATAAAGATTCCGCTCCTACGGCACAACGTTCAACGTATCCTCAATTCGGAACGAAAAAAGTCTTAGCGAAACGACGTAAGAAGCCATCCGGAGGAAAGTTGGGAACAAGGATAGCTGCATCCGATCATCGGAAAAAGAGAGAGATCCGGACAGAACAGCAGAGTCTAACAAAGGGGAAACGCGCAAAGCGGCGGGAGGATTGCAGAGGATCAGTTTCGAAAGGGGACGTGAGTGGAAAATGTATCAAAAACTTCTTAGTGACGCAGAATTAAAAACTACATAGAAAAGCGCTGAGAACACGACAAGAACGCTCAACTGGCTTAGCCGCTGAGGTAATCAATTTGAAAAAGACGACGAAACGAAAAGTTCGCAATAGTGATATCAGGAAGCGGAGCAAGGTTACAACAGTGGCAAAGGGGGGGAACACCGAAACAAACCCCTAAAAACAGAGTGGGAATTTCAGAGTGAATTAAAGAACGGCCTGTTACTCAATGGACGAAGCGAAAACAAGTCGGACGGGCATTGTAGATCATCAGGACAATCCGGTTACGGGGCAACAACTTATTGGGGGGGGAGGGCACATCGTCATATGCCGCGCGTCGCGAGGTACGCGGCAGAAAATTACGGGATTAACGTCCATTCGACCAAGGGAGGAGGGAGGGTAACTAAAAATCATGCCCGCCTCGTAAAAAACTCGGTTACATGTTAGGGGGGGGGCCGCACACAGGCGCCCGTGGATGGAGGAAAATCTCAAACCGCAAATTAATACTGAAGTATTCCTAAAGACCGAGCGCATAAGCACGTAACCGGGACACATCAAAAGAAGAAGGAAGAGGGCACGGCAAAAGGAGACATGTGACCGTCACATACTAAGAACCGTTAGGGCAAGGAGATACGGCGTTAAGGGAATGGGGCGGATGCCGGGGGAATTGGCTGAGATATTTATCGGGGGGCAGTAAAATTCCTTAGAAATGACGGGAACAGGCAAGTACAACACCTGGGCTCACGCCCATCTCACTGGCCAAGAAGATTGGAATCAAAATTGAGGAGGTACAAAAATGAGTGACAGGGCGTCAAAACTCCAAGCGAAGTGATGGGAGGGCCGCACGAACAGAAAGAGGAGAGTTGAAGGTCAACTGAATGACATGATCTCACAGGCAGGCAAAGCCACGGAACAAACAAGGGGAAGAGTCAGCGTTTACCAGACTAGAAACGGGGACCGGCTCGACAGTCTCTTATAAGGGAACGGCAAGGGACTTTGGAGAGGCAGCATCCGGGAACTCGAGCGTTGGGGCTGTGTGGAAGAACGGAACAAATTTTTAAAGGTGGAAACTGTGACAAATAAAGGCAACAAAGGGAATCATCCAAAAGATAAAGGCATCAGCAAAGCCGGAAGAAAAACAAGGAAGACTAACTTGTCCCATTTGGCAAAAGTAGGGGGACGCCGGAGTCATAAAAAAGGAAATTCGGGGGGCAGCAAGGGGTCGATCAGTCAAAGCAGGGGGGCGAGGTCATGAGATCACGAAAGGAGCCTTCACTGGATTGAGGTGCAAGAGGGCGTTTGCGCGCTGTGAACGGGGGAGGGGTTGCACACGCAGGAGCGATAACAACTAAGGAGCGGGTCAAGGACTAATGAGAGAATAGAATCAAAAACACGAGGAGTGGGGAAAGGGAAAAAATAGATCACACAGATCGAATATGTTGACAGCTGATCGCAAAAAGAAGCAGCCCGAACCATGGAAAAAACTCAATAGCGGGTGATCAAAGAGGATAGGCGAAACACGACCAAGTAAAGAGAGAACGGCCGAAGAAGGAAAAAGGGCAAACAAAAAGAAAACCTTGTAAGATATAACTGACAGGGAGCAGAATCTAAAGGGACGAAAATCCATACAGGGGGACGGGACGCCGGGCGACCGTAACTTCGTGACCCAGAAACTGACAAGTAGCGCGACCAGAATAGAGAAGGTGACCGGAAATCACGAAATCGTCCTGTGATGTATTCCCGGGAATAGGGGCAAAATGGTAACAGGGAGGAGGCTGGAAAATGATATTCCCACAACCAACGCAGGGGAAAAGGGCGAGATACAAGCCCAAGGAAAGTGCGCTGTGTGTTCCAAGATGTCGCGAGGGGCGCCAATCGGCCGGGGAAAGTGGGAAAAAAATAGTACAACGGGGTCGGGCCAAAATTCTCTGATGGAAGGGAGGAGGAAGAAAAGGATGATGGCCACACCATCAGGGGGAGGGGAGGCGAGGAAAAAAAAAAAACAGGTGAAGAGGTGTCTGGACAAGAAGCATGAACGGACAAAAAAGGGGGAAATTGAACAACATGAGGGAAGATGATGAAAAGCGGAAAGCATTATGTTTAGGCGAGAAAGACCCCTCAAAGCCCGGGCGAAGTGCCCAAAACCGCCGGAGAAGGATACGCCCGCAAGGCTCGCAACAACGTACCAAGTCAAACGAAGTAGATCAAAAAGACAGAAGGAACCTTCGACAGTAGCGGCGCTTACTCTGTCAGCATCAGGACAGGCATGATGTCACGAAAGACTGAGCCCGCGGGCCTGGGGTCGGAAGAGGCAAAAGGCAAAAGGGGTGGTCAAAAAATGCGCTTTGGGCAGAACAGCACCAGTAAATGTATGCGCAAAAACACTACCGAAACCTGAACACGAGGGAATGAATGCCCGCCGCGAGCTATAAGAGCAGATGGGTCCGGCCAGAGTAACGCCCGCGGGACAGCGCAGGGTCTGTACGAGAGACGCCAATTCAACCGCTCGGGGGTGAAGGAACAATTGTACCGAAGGATGAACGGCCCGAACGAATCCTGACGGAAGTATTCCTTCAAAAGGCTGACGGAAGAACCGGAAAAAAACAAGGTAAGAGGGAGGAAGGAGATTTCAAGGGGCGGACAAAGGAAGACAGATGGTCAAATTCCCCGAGTAATTGAAATGAATCCGACCAATTTACGCGGGAGTTTTCGCTCCAGACAGAAGGTAAAGTGCGGTTGGGGTGAAAGACGGAAGGTAGTTGCACGCCTCCGTTTTACTATGTAAGAGTGGTCAAGGAAGGTGGGTTGTCAAATGGGGGGTGAACGCGCAAGCCGAGGACAGGAAATCACAGAGAAACTTAAAAGGGTCAACGTTTTCGGGGGAATAAACCCGGAAATGTTCGAGGCAGAGATCAGGGAGAAGGTAACGAACTTAGAAGTCCAAAACTCAGGGAACTAACGGGCGGGCGCTGCAAATCTTGTCAGCGAACTTGAAAAGCACGGGAGACGTAGACGAACTCGTAGGGATCTGTGCACGTAAAAGTGTCATTGCAACGGGCCGAAAGTGGGGGAAAAAGCCTCGGGAGGAGAAAAACACCAGAAACGAGGGGCCCAATGGATGACAGGTGCCGGGGGGATTGAGCCCTAATGTCGGCGAACAGGTAGAAGGAAGTTTGGCTGCCAACCATTGTACAGAACCACTGAAGTTGCCACACAAGGGGGTACCTACCAAGGTGCGTACGTCGCCCGCCACGAGGTCAGATGGGTGACCGGGTTCAAGTCCAGTAAGAAAGACTCAAAGGGATGTTGGTAACACGGCGGAGTGAGCAATGTCAGAAAAAGAATCGCCGAACAGAAAGGAGAGAAGGGGGGCGGGTCAACTTGGGAATGCAAAAAAAAAAAATCAGCGGGAGAGGAAGCGTGATGGCCATTCGCGCGGCCGGTGCCAAAAGAGGGGCGGACCACGAAAGGGAAATCAAAGGATTCCATTAACTGTGCCGCCTACCCCAGCCCTGTAAGAAAAACTCATAAAAGGGTTCAGATATAAAGGTGTGGAGACACTCGAAGAAACGGCGCAATTGAGTTGGTAAGAGGTGGGGTCCAGAAAAAAAGACATACGATCGACATCTAAGGTATTATTTGACCAGGTAGCGCCCGATAGACGTAGGCAGGAACCTCAACCAACGATGGTACCCAGAAGTCATTTCAAGAAAGGAAAGGAAAAGTCAGCGTGGACTTTGCACACCATACCAGCTGACCACAAAATGAATGCCAAGGGCGTATTGACCGTGAAGAAAAGACGCAAGAGAAGATTGCCGGGACGAATAAGTCCAGAAGGAAAAAACAAAAACTACACGGATCGCACAATCGGATCTGAGCTGACAACACCGTGGAAATGGGATAGTGAAAGAGTCATGCCCTCAGACAGCCCACAGCGATCTGCTCACTTAACCACAGAAAGGAAAAGAAGACCGAAACACCACGTCGAGTAAACGATGGTGGAAGGGTGAACGGAGCTGTCAAGAAGAGGGCAGGTCAAGAAAGTCTAGAGGAGGTCGGCAGAGCTGTCGCACAAAACAGAGCAGTTGTGACGCAATGGGAGAAAAGGAGCAATGGTACGCAAAGCCAGCCCGGTGATAAAACGTGAGAAAGGGGGTCAATACCCAAAGGTAAGCGGATCAAGAAACAAACGAGAAGTTGGGGTGAGGCTCACCAGGAAAACGCCACAAGGGGATGAGTCTCTCTTTTACTCTCTCAAAAACACAACGGAGGGGGGGGGGGGAAAGAAAAAGCTGAAAGCCGAGCTTGTACTGGGGGGGAAGGGCAAAATTAGTTGGCAGAAACGCATCACCGCTAAGGGTCCAGAACGCTTCAACCTGATTGTCTGGAGAAAATCAGTGGGGCCCAAAAATCGAAGTGGATCACGGGGAACTGAAAAAAAAAGAATAGAAGTGGGAAAGGCAAAGAATCTAAGATCTCACAGGGAGACATAAATCAGCAAGGGTAGAAGAAAAGTCACTTCTGTTCTAATCAAAACATGTGGGGGAGGGAGGGCAGAGATCCGGAGTCGGTTCGGGAAGGACCAGGTGCGAAAAAAGGCGGCTCAAAAATTACTCGTCAAAGACAAGTGACACGACTTGCAAGAGCAGACAACGGAAACGGCGAGGAACTTCAGGCACAACGGAAGTCGTCACGGAAGGTACGTGTAACAGACATTCAGAAAGACATATGGGGAAAGAAATGTCAGAGTGGGCGGTGGTGACATACACGAGGACGGGGAAATGGCAGCGGAAGGAAAGAGAGCATCAAAGCAACTCGGGGTGGGGAGGTTGGGCGCGCGCAGGGACAAAGGAAAAGAAGATCACGCTGGGGGTCAACGGGGATCCACTTAACCTCATCCAGTGCTGAGACGACGTCCACCGGACCGCCCTGAAAAGAGAAACGTGGGGAAAACGCAAAGGTGGCAAACGTGAAAGGCATCCCAAGGAGGAAGCCCAATTGGGAAAAGGCATTGCGAAAAATCAGCGCGCGGGAAAGAGGCAAGAGGAAAGGAACTATGTGGTGTGAATGGGGGTTGCGAACTTCAAACGCCACGTGATGAGCTGCTCGCGGGTAGAATGACAGGAAAAGGGGTAATACTGACCCAGCCGTGACTGTGTCAACATCAAGAGGAAGGCAAAGGAGGGATTGACAGCCGCGGAAAAACCGGAGAAAAAACGGGAGCGACGATAAATTCAATGGGGGGGGGGAATGAAAGAAAAACTCGACAAACGAAGGGCGGGCTGGGGGAATCGATGGCACACATTAAAGCAAAAGGTCCATGGCGAAAAAGTGACGTCGAAGACGCCTGCAACCGAACCCTGGAAGAACCTCGAGAGGCAGTATCCACGACATCGTGTCGGCCGGGAAAAGATGCAATTGTAAAGCAACGTGTCAGTCACTCAAGGGTGTCACCGGCGTCGGAGCGGGGGAAAGCGGGAAAACAGCATCCATGCAAGAAACGTAGCGGGGACCAAAGGGCGCATCCTTACAGAAAAGGGGGAGGATATCCTTAATAGAAAACGACAGAGGCGGCCAATTTACGGGAGGACAGCACACCCCAATGGGTTTGTACCGTCTGGGGGAATGGGGACGCGAAAGGGGCGAAGAAAGGAGCGGTGAAAAATTTTCAGCCATGGCAATAACACTAGTGAGGGGATTAAATTGAAAAAATGACCAAGTAAACGAGGTGCGGGTGGAAAATACGCTCAGCGAAAACAAAAAAGCGCCGGAATCTGAGGAGAGATTTGGGACAGCGGAACGGACGTCGGCAAGGCAAGGGAGGGTCAAACGCGGGCCCCAAGTTACCACGCGGTGACCATAGGGGAAGGTTGGGTACGAACGCACGACGGCGGGGACCGGAAGACCGGACTTCGAGGTTCCTCCGGGGCTGCACGAACGGTAAGGTTGAAGGTCATACGGCGGTGCTAAAGGAAGAATCGCGCATCTAGAAGGTACAATCCGGGGAAGGCAACAACGGAATGCATGTTGGTGAGTGTGAAGATCAAAAGGAGAAGTCACGGGCGGTACGACTAAGAAACCAGAGTACAATTTCGACTCTGTGCAAAAGAAGACACAGGCAGAAATCCTGAGTGACAAGGTATCGCAGTGAATTCGCCTGGGGAAAAGGGCACTGCAGCTCCAAGCAAATGCAATATGGCCGGGAATGAGAAACATAAACCAAGCAAGAGCAAACACCAGTCTGAGGTTACACCACTGAAAGTGAACGGGCGGAGAGAAAGTTTCCGTGACTTGATGACTATCCGGTTTGATAGGGCTGAGTCTGAAGTTTGAAGAGATGGGTCAGGAGACTTAAATGGCAATCGGAGAGGTGAAGGGCATCGAGGGAATCACGCGTTTTGCAAATTGAAAAGTCACAAGAATGCTCAGGTGACTGTGTTCGGGTAAAAATAAACACAAAAACCGCCACCATACCAGATCGAAAAAGTCCAAAGGATCACCCAGTATGCCGCTTATCATAAATCAAGGGTTGAGGTCCGGTGCGCCAAAGAACTCCAACCCTGGCCGGGCGTCAAGGGGGGGAAATGGCCCGCGAACTACCAATGCGACTTCCCGCTATCAAATCAAGGACAAAAACGAGACTAGAAAGTGGCAACTCTCCCACGGCCCGACATACGGGTTGGGTCCACGTCAAGACATAAAACTGCTCGGCGTATGTGAACGAGCTCGAAATAGAGTTTATCCTGGCAACATGCACCGAAAAAAAAGGCGAGGGGATCCGGGGCACTGGAGAAGCGGGGGATTGGAAGAAAGAAATTTGGCGTGGAACATCAATGGTGACCAAGGTGAATCCAGACTAACAGGCATCGACCGGGGCACTCGAAGAGGAAGCTAACATGGGAAAAGGGGTAAAGGCGAAGGCAAGGTACGCCGCCATCAAGTCGGCTGGGGCAGCCAGTGAATCACACAAGCCTTTCGTAAAAGGGAGGAAATAGAGGGGGCAAAGGAGTATCGCGGTGTGGCGCGAGAAAGAAACGTGGGAAAAAAGAAAGATCGAGTCTATTGTATTCAGTGGGGGGCCCGGCGAAAATCATTGAAAATCCGTCCAAAAAAAGGAAAAAAGGGGAGGATATGATTCATCGCAAAATGATGGAACCCTAGGAGGCACCCGTGTATAAGACCTCCATAGCGGGTGAAATAGTAGAGGCCAGAGCGAACGCGCCAGAATTAAAGCAGAAAAGAAAGTGACCAGTGAAAGGGGTCATGGGGATAACTTACCAGGTCGCAAGATGAATTATCCCCATCCGAAGATGAAAGAAAACTTGAAAAAGGTAGAAAAGCTGACCGTGCGACGAACTGGGGAACGGATCGATGACTGAACGGGACGTCGATGAGTCCAGTGATGCCGAAGGGTCACAGTTGTTCCCCGAGAATGTCGTGGTGCCGTGATAACCCAAGGACCCACGCTCGCATTGTAACCGGATCGTGATATCGCACACCGGTGTCAAAAAGGAGAAGAAGCTGTAAAAAATAGGATCTCCAAGATTGCTTGTAACGAACGAAGCCAACCGATGTAGGGGCCGTGGGGCCTTCATATGGCAATGATGAAGGCCAAGGGGGGTCCGTGAGGGCGCCAGTGAGAAGGCGGCCACGGCAACGCGCCATAAACCAGTGTTGAACAAGGATGGAGTGCACGTGGAATTGACGACGGAAAGCATGAGTGAGAAATCAGCAACTTGGGGATGAAAAAAAGGGATATGGAATATTATGAGACCGGTGGAGACGCGAGTGTGGTGAACGAAACAGTCATCACCCTGCAAACCGCCTTCTGGTCAACGTAAAAAAACCCTTCAAAGGCCCTGAAAAGAAAAGGAGGGGAACAGGAAGCACACGAGGACTCCAATAGAATCGAGTCCAACGGAGGAACATAGGAAAAAAGGAACTGCTACGAGCGGCAAAACCGTCCAAGTCAGCAAGATTATAAACGAATAAAAACATATTGCTGAGGGGAACGAATCAAATGGGCAAGAAAGGTGGGGTTCTTCAAAGAAAGGGCAGAACGCAAAAAGGGTAATGAAGCGGGAAAAACTAACCAAATCCCCCCAACCCACCCACCCCCTCGATGTACGAAGAGAAAACGTGGGGGAGAAGGAACGCTACAGAGAGGGAACTCTCGAGTGTGGTCAACGCAGCGTACCAGAAACGCGAAAGCTATTGGAATCGAAAGAGCAGACAGAAAAACCACCAGTTCAGGCACGGGGGTGACGGAAACAGATTGACCGGGAGAGAAGAAGAAAAGGCCGCCCGAATATGAAAGTGAGTTCAAATGACCGTGACGGCATCAAAACGAGGAAATCCCCACCGGGGACGGGATGGGGGTATCCGGCTTTTAGGAAGGAGGGCGGAAAAACTAGGTTGAACAATCATTCAACCCTGCAATTGAAAGAGAAGCTCGTTTTCAAAGCGGAGCAAACGGATTACAACGAAGTTTGTGGAAGTTGGATAAGCGCGCTGTCGGAACACCGAGTTTAGTGGTCAGCGTGGAATGACGGACATGAGATACTAAGTGTTACTACTAAGAAAAACGAAACAGCCTTCAATGATCCCAGCAGGACCGTCAAAAACAAATTGTTCGGTGTCAGTCAAAAGGCTGAGACTCAAGCTGTCGTAAGTACAGGAGGACCGGCGAGATGAGCGAAGGTAACAGAAGCTACTTGCAAAAAGCTGCCATGGCTTCAAATCAGCCCGGTGTTAAACCTACGGGGAGGGACGGCTTTGAACGTGGACGTTGGCCGGAAAGAAGATGGGTCAAGAACCGAGGTATGGATAACGCACGAGACCGTGAAAGTAGGGACGTCAAAAGTGCCGGTTGTCGAAAACGTCCGTCACCGGGTCGGAAGACAAAAAAAAGACAAAGGGTCGGCCACCAATCGATACACAACTAGGGGCTTGCAGGGTGAAAGAGGGTGGTCAGACTACCATGAACGTAGAGGCGACTCCGCACGGTTAAGGGTGGTGAAACCAGTTACGAAGGAGCAGACTCATCGACCGGAGGATGATGGCACAGGAACGGAGGCGTAAAAGGGTCAAGTCGCGCACGACCAGAAAAATGAAGCTGGAGGAGTCAGATGAAAAGGAGCCGCCCGAAGGCACAAGGCCTGTCCGGTAGTACTGTCGAGAACATAAAGCCGAATTGCATCATGTACAAGATCGTTTGCATGACACGACCGAGTAGAACTGGAAACAAAGCCAACAGAGACTGCCCACGTGGATCGGCAGGGGGTCTTTGAAGAAGCGCAGCACTGGTGCGGCGCAACGTTGAAGGTGTAGGGGATCTAACAAGTAAGTCACATCGGCATCAATCGGAGTGAAGACAGCACCCCGACCCCAACGAGTTGTTGGGTTGAACAAAAAAGTCATTGGACAGGACTGAGCGTGAACGTAACATGGAGTTGCCAAATCAAAATGCCAAAGAACAGTGGCAAAGCGCGAGTGACCGGATTAATAGTCCAAAACAACTGCCCATGGAAACGAGGAAACGCTTGCCGCCTTTGAAAAAACAACGTTAAAGAAAAGCGAAAGTCAAGCCAAAGTTTCCCAGGTTTGGGGGGGAACGAGTCTAATTCCTCAGGTCGCTCACAGGGACTGTTACCAGAAGAAAACACCACCTCTAGAGAAGGGCGTGTTCAAAAATCTTGAGTGGGGTTAAGATGTCTACGCTGCCGCATGAGGGATGACGTCGCCAGGGTAAGTGAATTGCTCGAGGCACCATAAATTCAAGGTCTGGTTGCGGAAATGGTCGCGTCATCCAGTCGGAACTTCACCAAGCCACCAGAGAATTGGAATGAAGCGTATCACAAAAGAATGGCTCAACAAAACCCCAGAGGACGGTGACAATATTCGAAAAAAACAAAAGGAAGAGAAAGAGATAGACCTGACAGAGAAAGGACCCGGGAATGGCTTGACTGACAATCCGTTTCTGGCTAACTATCAATTGTCGCGTGGAATATGAGGGAAAAAAAACCGAACGTGGGTGAACAGACGTTACCCACCAGAGATAGTCAATGCGAGGGGCGCGAGCAATTCACGTCAAGACAACGACTGATCTGAAGCGAAAAAAAAAAAAAAAAAAAAAAAAAACAAAAAAAGCGTAGAAAAAAAAAACAACGTTTTCACAACAAAAATAAGAGCACACGCAAAACTACTTCAAACGGGGTGCGGAAAATGGAGATACGTTTCCGATGGAATTGGGGGGAACAGAGTGGAAAGCGGCGCGGGAGGGGAAAGAGGGCAAGCAATTCGGGCAGCAGAGACTTGAAAAGTGGCGAGAAACGAAACTCTTCTGAAAAGCGGGGCGCGGGCAGGCCAATGCGACGGGGGGAGAGAACTGTCAATACGGACCCGACGGAGGGGTCATGATGTAAACTACCGCCACTTCGGGGTCGTAATGATGTCAGAACAAAATAAGGGGCATGACACGGGAAGACACAAAAAGTGGGAATTTCTCTGGAAGGCATTCGGCATCTGCAAAGCGCACCCAGTGGCTGAGAATAAACGACGAACACCCCAGGCCCTACGATATGCGATCCGACTTGCGGAAAAAAAATGAAAAACATGGCGCCTGCCGTGCGTGTGGGGCAGCGATGTCAGGGAACATCCCCAAAGCGCGACTGGGCAAAAGAGTAACCTCGCAAGCGGAGATCGGGGGAGGCGGCACTTCACGGACTCAAATCTGACGTGTCGTGTGTTTCGGCGATAGGACAATGAAAAGGGGAAGGACGGGGGACAAGAAAAACAGGGAACAGCGATTTAAAGCCAGACGACCTGTGTCCCAAGCTCAACGGCGGTGGGCGACGAAAAAAAAAAAGAACGTTCGTAAAAGTAGGGGACATTCAAACGGTGGGGGCTTTTTACTTTGTGAAAAGAGAGGGCCAAGGTCGTGAGAAGAAGAAACAACAGGCCGGAGAACCCTCCACAGGCAAGGAGGGGACGTCAACAGTTAAAGGCCTCGTTCCGGGGACAGATCACCAATCGTGTCGAAGCGGGAACTAACTAGAGCCATTACACCAACGTGGAAAAGAAGCGGCAACAGGACACCTGCGCAGGGACGAGAAAAAAGTCAACATGATCCGGAGTATCGGAGTTGTGGAAACTGGAGCCTCGGCCTCCGGATAGCGGGCTGCGATATAAGAACTCGAAAACGACGAACTCAAGAGGACCTGACACCGAAAAAAGTTGGGGGACGTCAGTGGGAATGGGGGGCCGTCAGGGATAGAATGCGGAGGTGCGTTTGAACATTTTAAATGGCCAGGGATAACTTCTGAGGAGGACGAATGCCAAATGAACACTTCAACAGCGGAAAAGAGGAGCTCAAAGAACAAATCTCTAGAACTCTGAAGTCTGAACCGAGAGGTCAACGGGGGCGAAAATTGAAACTGTACGACGGGGCGCATTACACGGTGAAAAAGAGGTGATTTTGGGAAGCAAAGAATCAGAAAACGGTCCTCCACATGAATGGAGGGGACGGTTTGCGGGGAAAGGCATGGAACTTTCCATACGGTCGGCGGTGCGCCCGGGATGAGTGGTAATCAAAAGACAATCCGTTACGGCAACAAACGGGATGACGGGTGGTGAATTGGCGGACGAGCAGAAAAGGAGGACGCGGGCAAAAGAGGCGGCGACGCCCATGAGAGGAATAATTACACTTCAAGGCGGGAAAGACGCAGGGTAGTATCAAAAACAATGGGTCGGTGGGGTGCAAGAGTCTAAGGCTGTAACGGCCAACGCTACGCCGAAAAATTCAACGGCCAGGGGGCATATTTCGACAGGGACCGAGCCCACTCACAGAGTGCGGTGAACATCCGGAGGAAGTGAACAATCACAGTATGGGGCTATCAATACGATGGCTCATTGTGGTAAGCGCAAGGAAGGAGAGAAAGGTCAGTGGGTGCGAAAGCCGGGGGAAAGAGATTCAGAAATGGAGAAAAAAGGCCGGGACCGGTCCAGGGTGAGGACTGTTGAGGCAATCACCAACCACCGCGGGGGCTAACGCCCGATCAAGCGTCCAGAAATCATGGTGGGTAACAACAAAAAAAATTGGGTAGACCGGCACTCCGGGCAAGCCGTGCCAGCCGAAAAATCCACTCTTGACATATTTGAAGTGGGCCCGAAAGCATAAAATACTTCTCAAAGTAACGGGAAACTGACACCATCGTGAATGTCAAGACCAGCCCGCATCGGTTGACAGCGTTAAAACATCAGGATGCACAGACGCTTATCAAGTGAGGCAGGGAAAAAAGAGCAAGCGGTCTATATCACAGCAGGGAATCGAAGGGGCGGGTGGGAATATACGCACCAAGCATTTGAGGAATAAAGGTGAACTGCAGAATGTATAAATCCAAAGAAGGAAAGAAAATATTCCCCAAAAAAAAAAGTTTTTGGAAGCGGCGAGAACAGTCAGCGCTAACTTGGGACAGTGATGAACAACAAGAAGGAAAGGGCATGAAAAGGCCAGCGACGGTAGAGTGGGCGGAAAGGAAGATGGCGACTGGAGTTCGATCGACCAGGGGAGACGGAACTGGAATATTAGAAATCGGCGAGGGGAAGAGGAAGTCAATCGAAAATCCCCTTGGAGTATGAAAAATTTTTAACAACAGGCGGGCGACATCGACGTAGTTCTCTCAACACAAAAAGAGAGAAAGATATATAAACTTAGGATTGACGAAAGGAGGCAAAACCCAAGGGTATACATTCAGGACTGGCGAGGACGAAAAAAAAAAAAAAAAAAAAAAAAAAAAAAAAAACGGCAACCGTTAACACAAACCGCTAAAACGGATTAAACTTGGCATCTCATCCAGTGAGAAAAAAGTTCGGCGAGGAAAGGGACCAGGTCAAAAATTTGGAAAAATTGACTGCCCCAGCCGAAAATCTGGAGGGATGCCTGAGAAAATTGCCCGTCCAGACATCAAAGGAGTTACCGGCGAAAGGCGCAAACGTTTGATGGTCTGCGCAAAGGTTAATTAGGAGGACGGCCGTTGTCAAAAGAACTGAGGGGTGCCGGGGAAGGAACAACCCTGCCAAGTAAAAAGCGTGTATGGGAGCCAACCCGGTGCTCGTGATTTACCCACGGGGAGACAGACTTGGGGGTCGAGCGAGTCTACGAGTGATGCGGTACGGCTGGAAAAAAAACGAGTCGGGCCGGGTTACCTTCCGGCAGTGTCGGATCTTTCCTGAAAGGGGGACGTGAAGGCAAGTGTGAGGGACCCACGTACAACTGAATCAGACAGGTTAAACGGAGTGGAGTTCTACTAACGCATGAGGGACCGAGAAACCGTCGGTTGGAACCAAGTATTCTGGATCTTATTAAAGATCAGGACCGGTAGTTGAGGGGATTGCCGAAACGGATCAACCTGGCCCTAACACCTGGTCAACGTGAAAAAACGCACAGGGGCACCAAAAGGGAGGATGCAACAAGCAACCCTGACCTAAGACGCCGTATGATCATCGTGCCAATTACAGGGGACATCGGACGGCGAAAGAAATGAAAATTTGGGGGAGAGCCGCCGTCAGGGGCCTTATTCCAAGGACGGTTGCTGGGGTTCGCAAAAGGGAGAGGGTAGGAAATATGCCAAACAAGAGATAAGGGGAGGAGGTCAAACCTCCAAAAGGTCGAATGA
>Ga0179593_1619620_pt1 | contig 27702 bp, 30 predicted proteins | sample CZODoug2_1_08_16_FD_185931 | JGI IMG/M metagenome (GOLD analysis project Ga0179593, IMG submission 185931) | Vadose zone soil fungal communities from Angelo Coast Range Reserve, California, USA - CZODoug2_1_08_16fungal (PacBio error correction) | ecosystem: Environmental > Terrestrial > Soil >...
CAGAGGTGGAAAGCTCACCAAGAAGCCCGCATTAAATAGAATGGGAAAAGGGTTCCCCTGCCCCGGTTGGTCGAACTAGAAAAAGAGGGAGGGAGACTCCGAGGGAAAGGCCGTCTTCATCCGCTTGCCCGTAGAGTGAACAGGTGAAAACCGTTTGCAGGGTGCCTGGGACCGGCGGAGCATGTTTTCTCCATCACGGTAGAGAAAATCTGTGGGGACCCCATCCGGGGACCTAAGAAAAGGGGCCGTCAACCAAAACCTCTTAGAGAGAGTAAAGGAAAATGGAGGGGTCCCAAACGCATGGCAAGAAGGGAAAGGACAAGTTCGGAGGGGAAGACAGAGAAGGCCCTTTCAGCTGGGAAAAGGAAGGCTCTCAAAAAAGCCACGGCCCTCACCCCGCCGGAAAGGGGAGACGGTCCAACAATGAAAAAAAAGGCGCGGCCGTCGATGCGGAAAGCCTTTTAAAGTGGGATTTTCTAGTCACTGAAGGGCCCTGCGGCCCGGAACGATCATGGCGTGCGTCCTGGAAGAATGCGAACCGCGTGGAGGACGTTTGAAGGGAAGCAGCCACATGAAGAGAACGTAAAAAGTTCCGGAAAAGAGAAAATATACAGCTCAGGGGTATCGGTTAAGCTTCAGTCTTGTTTAGGGAATAACCGGTTATCTGCAGAACAAAGGGGAAAAAAAATATGGAAAAAGTTGCTCCCATGTTTTTGCACAGCGGTCCTATGATAGAGGGCTGGGAACAGGGACAGTTTTTGCCCTTCAGGCGTAGCCCACCTCGGGGAGGGTTGAGGAGGGATCTCCTCCGAGCAGAAACAAGTGTCGCCTCCGGACAAAGAGAAACGATATCAATTTCTTGAAAAGGGATGCCACCACTGGGGGGGGAAAAGCTGGCAGGAAAAGCCCCTGGGACTGGGAAGTGATCCGGGCTTACGAAAAAAAGGGGTACTATTTACGACAGAGTGAAAAACCACTTTTACCGAACGCTGCACTCTGAAGGACGATGAGGTGGGTATCGACATCAAAGTTCACTTTAGGCAAGTGTCCACGAGAAGACAGCAATTACCTCTTGAAAAAGGGAGACCCACCGTCACCGAGAGAAGCCCCAGGACCTACGAACGCTATAGCCTCCTACAGAGAAGAGCAGGAGAAAGAGCTTCAGTGAAAGAGGGACTGTTAAACCCGCGTACTATCTTTCTTGGCATTGACTCTGCTATATACCCCAGAGGGCCTTAATATGATGAAGACAGGGGGGTTGACAAAACATGACTGAGTGCCTATTCCTTCATTTCGCCGGGCTGACCCTCATGTTGGTCTTTCTAAAGGAACCGGACCGTCATACGGCTAACCTGATGAAAAGAGAAACCCTGCAGGAGGAAGGCCTGGTTCTCAATGCAGGCCCGAGCAGCCAAGGGGGGAAACCCGATCACGTAAAAAATGAGCAAAGAAAAGGCTACCTACGTACTTGTAGACGTGATGTAGGCAGAACTGTGGAGGAACCCACGGCCCCTATAATCGCTAAAGGCGCCCCCTGGAAAAAAGTAAAAGGATAGCACGGGAAAAGGACCGACGGCTTCTGAAAGCTTCAATATTGAGTGCGAACACACACAGCACCGGGTCAGAGGGGGAAAAGTTACCCGGTGGGGGTACTTATGCCTCATTGGGGGGGCCAAGCTCATGGTTGGAAAAGATCCCGCATGCGGCCCAGCCGGGGGGAAGCGCACATGGGGGAAAAAGAAAAAGCTAACCACACTCTCAGCGGATGACACCGTGGACTCTCTATAAGGAAGCAATGCCAGAGAGTCAGAGGTATGAGAAAGGGCGACCCTCCCTCACATCTCCGGCAGCCGATCGACGATGGGAAAGGGAAGGAACACCTCATCAAAAGACGAGGGGCGACGTGCCGCGCAAAAAAAAGGGGCGTGGAAGGGATTTAGGCAATAGCCGAGGGGAGGATTAAAAGAGAGAGATGGGGACTCAACGAAGGAGGGGTTAAAGAAGTTCCCCTCAGGTGAAACTCCTAACGAGCTAAAATGGATGAATAAAATTGGCGAAAAAAGGGGAAACTCATCGGGAGGAACGTCTTAAAAAAGGGGAGGGCGGTACCTGCGGATTAAAAAGTGGAGCAAAAAAGAGGCTGCGGGGGGGGGGGGGGGGGAAAATATAGGGCTAGGAAGGGGGGGGAACCATTCCTGAGAAAAAAGAGTCAGATACACAAAGTTGGTCGTGGGAGAAAGGAGGTGTCGAGACGGAAAAAAAAAACGAAAACGCCTAAGGACGCTCGCAGAGGACAGCGGAGGTGGGAAGGGAAAGGCGTTCACCACGGCGGAAGGCTCTGGCCAAGAGGGCAAACGACACGGCAACACAGGGGTAAAGGGCCAAGTCTGAAGTTCAGCAACCTGCGAGAATTGGGCGCCGTACCGGCATATTGCGGGCGGCAGGTTCGCCATGTGGACGAGGCAGGAAAACAGCCGGAAAAAAAAAAGCCTGGTGAGGAAAAAAAGGAACAAGACGCCTCCTGTCCACGGTGGATCATCACAAAAAGCCCAGTACTACGGAGAGGAGAGACGTGATCATCGTGGGGGGGGGCTGCCCAAGCAGCTGCGAAAGCACGGCGACTACAAGTACTAAAAACTGCCTGGAGGGTGGCGCTTCTCATAAAAAGAAGAAAGACCGGTCTGCTACTGGCAAGAATGAGAACTCTGCCGGAAGAAAGAAGGATCAAAAAAAGGTAGGGGGGAGGGAGTCCGTATGAACGCCTTCTCCTCACAGATGTTAGACGAAGGGAGGGAAAGGGAAGAATGCCTCTTCCTCAGAAAAGAAGAGGGGGGGTGGCTGTCTAAACGAGGCGGAAGAAAAAGTACCGCGGGCAGGGGTACTCCTCTGCCTTTCGGCCATGGAGAACTACTCTTCAACGGAAGGAAAAAAAAAAAAAAAAAAACCCCACCCCAAAGAATACACAACATCGGCGTTGGGGGAGAAAGAGGTCCCGGTTGATAGGCGCGAAAGGGATGCCTGATCTCTGGACGTAAGTTCCCCCTTGTGGGGGAAGCAGAGAAAGGGACTCATTCCGCAGGGGGGGGTCTCCTGGTGAAAAAGGGAAGGAGGAAGATTACGCAACGAAAAGGGGAAGGCTTACGAACGCGGGCCTGTACATTGACCCACCAAACATCAACTTGTTCAGCTTGAAGACGGCGGGGGCTGTTTCAGGCGGCAGGGAATCGTCCTGGAAATCTGGGAAACTCCTGATCACAAGAGAAATGGGGTCTCAGCCTTGCGCTCTATTCGGACAATCCGGTTGGGTCTACTCACTTGGCAGGAAAACAAGCAGAAGAGGGAGAAACCGCCGATGAGGGGGGACCGTCGGCGCCATCGCCAGGAAATGAGAGGAGGGGAAAAAACTTACCATCAAACCAAGGTTCCCAGCCGGGAGAAGGCGAAACGGTCGGCCGGGGCGAGCTTTCATCATTCGGCGGGAGAGGAAAAGGATCCTCGGTGAATCCCTGGTTCAAGGGCGGAAGGAGATAAACAACCCAAACAGTACCTTCCGCGACTTATCCCAATGCGGGGGGAAAGGGGGGAAGATTCTGCCTGAAGAGTATCTTCCTAAAGCGAGTTGCATAAAGGGGGAGGACGCAAGCGGTCATCCCTTTGCGGCGGGCATGGCGCCAAGATGAAATTTCCTCGGAAGCCGGTCGGCTCTTCATCGGGAAAAGGAACCCTCAAGCCGGACCAACGTCGCTTCTTTCATCTGTCGCTTGCCAGGCGATCCTGCCTGTTGGGGAGTTAGACGAAGGGACCAGTTCAGGGAGGGGGGGTCTTTTTCCGGGTGACGATCCAAAAATGGTAAGGTTTCACTCTTACCTGGAGGGCCCTAACGAGGGGGAGGCCCACTTCTGCTTTCCGGGAACAAATCCCTTTTAGACCGAAATATACATCTAAGAGGGGGGAATGCGTACATAAACCTGTTGCCTGGCCGGAAAGAACGTGTACAGGACCATTCCCAAAAGATTTCCATGAGTTCGGCTCAAAGGGGGAATTCATCTGTCCCCAAACCGGGGAAAATGCGGGGCGGCTCGTCAATGCCTGGGCAATCTTGTATAAGAAAAAGTCTGCTATCGAAACTTGCCAGTGAAAGAAAGAGAGTTTAGCTGGGTCATTAGCAGGGGAACCACCACTACGCAGGGGACCTGATCGGGGAACCTTGTCGAGAGAAAGGGCTCTTGTGGACTAGCCGCAAAAAGGCTCTAAACTCGATTAACCGAAGAAAAAAAAGTCACCAAACCCGGCGCAGCGGGGAAAGAAGGTGTATCCTCTTCAGATGGATCATCTCCCCAGAAAGGATTGATGTCTTAAAGAAGAAATAAGGCTCTCATAATCTCCACCATCAGGGCCCTATTCTCGAAGGGAGTTTGAGCTCTTCGAGAGAGTATCATGGGCCTTTAGGGAAACAATCATCTCCAGCATGAGAAAATAGATTTCCTCCTGAGAAAAGGACCCTCTTATGGGGTTTATAACTGCGAAAAAAGGGGAATACCCTCTAGAGGTCTCAAAAGGAATGCCGCCAAGATTTGTCCTACGATTGCCGAGCAGGGAAACGCGGGGTCCCCCCGTTGAAAAAGGGGGACCGCGGGGGGAAACTGCAACTCTTGAACAAGGGAATCTTTAATGCAAAAACCACCCCGAGGGGGCCCCGCAAAGGGGGGACGGAACCCCGGGTTAAGGGCTCTGCCCTAGGTTTTAGTGGAAAACCTTACTCCAAGGATGGTCCCGCCGAAAGGAAGGAGGTCCAAAGGAACCTTTCTGCTGCCGATCAGAAAACCAAGGTAAAAGGGACTTACCTGTTAGACACCCCGGAGAAAGCCCGAACATCACAGACTTCTCCTCACCAGGGTCCTTCCCAAAGAGGAACCTTCAGCTGACAGGCAGTCCCCCCGAGGAAGGAGGTAGGATCCTCTGGGAATCTCTCCCTCTGGAGCGGAAATCCTGGACGAGGGGAGATTTCCACCGCCTGCACCGGGGGCCAGCTGCGCTCGGGAAGGCCGAAATATCACGATTGAGCTACCCCAAGCGCTAGGGGGATCATTGGGCTGCGGAAGGCAGGGAGGGGAAATTAACTTTTTATCGAGGAAACAACTGGAACCAGGAGGCAGGGGGGTTTCACGAGAAAAAACGCGGCGACATACAAAAGGGGGGGGGGGAATCGTACCCCACGAGGCAGGCCAGGGGGTGTATGTTACGTTTACGGAGGAAAGAGAAATCATCACCCGGCGGATGCGCCAATGAAAACAGCATCGCGGTGCGCAAAAGGGGGAAGGTCCCGGGGGGTCCGGGGGCAGAGGGGGGGAGGGAGAGAAGAGACCTTATACTTTTCTTCGGGAAAGAATCATCGGAAAAAAAACCAGTTCCCTTACTGGGCCGCCGCCACTTTTAAACAAAGTCTGAAGCTGAAAAAGGGCCGCAGGCAGCGGCGTGTGCGAAGAAAGTTCAGAGGGCCGGTAGTTGTCACGCAGTTACACAGAAAAAAAAGCGGTCCACCAGTACCAAAAGGAGCGAAGTCATCTGAAGTTAACTGCAAAGGGGGAGAGCATTCCTCCTAACACAGCCTCTCCTGATGAGGACGGTAACGGCAGGTGGGAAGGAAGATGTATGAACTGTTTCCGTAGCGTGGAAGGCAAGGACCCGCGTCTACCTCACCGCTGAAAATGAGAAATGGCCTCCGAATTTTGGGAAACCAAACCCTAACTCGGGAATGGCGTCCAACCATCAGGTTGATTAGAAAAAAAAAGAAAAAAGGGGGACCTACTTCTCCTCCACCCAACCAAAAAACCACAAAAAAAAAAAAAAAAAAAAAAAAAAACATCCCACAAAAGACTGACCGTCATAACAAAAGGGGCTCCGCGGTGCATTGACCAGGAGGGGAAAATGCCCTTCCCCTATCAGAAGGTAGCTGCACCCCTATCACATTATCAAGAAAGAAAAAACGTACTTGTAATTCGGCCTTGATGTAGAAAGGGGAGGACTCGGTGCCAGCCCGAGGAAAGAGAGCCTTCGGGGGGCCGCCCAAGGGGAGGAAAAAAAGGGGGGGGAAAGGATGAATCACCATAACGGGTCGCTTTTTCGTCGGGGGGGGAAAGGAAAGTCCATTGCGAACACAAAAAAAGCCCGCCCAAGGAAAAACCGGAACCGGTGGTCACGGATGCAGGAATTGCGGGCCAGCGCGGGGGGCCTCCGGGTGGGCCCGCATGGAATGGAAAAAAAAGGGGTATCTCCTCATTCCCGAAAAACAGATGACCACCACCTCAGAGGAGGAAAGTCTCAGTGCCATATGCAGCGGAAAAAAAGGAAAGTGGTTTATGAGACCTCTTCAGACGCAACGCCTGGACGCCGAACTCGACGTGGGGGGGAACTATCTACACTATCACAGAGAGATGCCGCGCCGCTGGAACGAGAAGAAAACATCCCAGAAACGATTATGAGTAGGAAAGAGAGGGTCTCAACTCCGTCTTTTACACGCCTTCCAGGGCAAGGCACGTCGCCGAGAAGATGGGGGGGGAGAAAAAAGGGTATCACCCTCCGTCGGTAGGCAGGCGCTGTCTTGCGAGGAGACCTACAAAAGAAGACTCTGAATGAGGGAAGGCCTTATCCTTCGTACCGGTGTCGGGCATAGGCGAGGGGAAGGGGGTGTTCATAAGGCGTGCACGCCTGCGAAAAGGATGGTTCAAAAAAGGTCCAACAGGGGGGGGAGAGGAAAAAAAGCAACTTCTTCATTTCACGGAAAAAAGGGGAGAAATCACCGTGACCTGGGAAGGCGGGCTGTGCGGGAGGGTGGGTGAAACTTTCAGCGAAAAATCTACCCTGGTTCAGACTCATCAAGGGTCCTCAGGGAGGGGAGGGTCTGCCCCTTCCTGCCAGAACACGGCGATTCTCCGGGAGGAGGAAACTAGGTCAGATTCCTACATCAAGGGAAGAAACAGTAACTATGACGGGAAAAGTTTCGTGGGAAGTCGCTGACAGCGGGAAAAGTGTGTGGCTCCCGAAATGAGGCGGGCCGGGCAAGGGCATTTCAGTTAAGTTATCATTATGAAAAGTAGCTTGTATCCTTTATAACAACGTATAGAGCATCAACCTGCAGGGGGCTCGGAAAAGAAGACATGGCCCTGCCTCGGAAAAATTGGGGTGGGGGAGTCCCACCAAAGGGAAAGCCTCTTCCAGTCCTCTGGGCGGGGGCCGCGTGGTCCTGGCCAGAAGACGACTCGGCCAACGGCGGAAATCCTACATCGGGAAAGGAAACGCTGAGAGGGTCGGTGGTCAGGAGGGGAAAAAAATGAGACGCGTGCCTAACGGTCCCTGTGGCCGAAGGATCAGAGGTAGTCGCCGCGGTGGATCCTGGTGACCGGCCCGGGGGAAAACTCGTAAAGAAAAGAAAGCCTCTTCTGGGAAGGCGAGCGGGCCTGTAGTCTCAAAACTCCGCTGCGGATGAGTTGGGAAGTGCAGACGTCGGTACCAGTGGGGGGAGATGCGGAAAAATCGTCCTTCTGAGATCCTCTTCTCAAAAAAGAAAGAACGGGTTGCTGCATCCTCGCGCGGGGGAATTCACAACTACTGTGGTGGCGGACGTCCTTGGAAAAGAAATGCATACGCTTCGCACGAGGGCTGGTGACGTCAGGGCTGAGCCGAGGGAGAAAAAAGAAATCAAAAACGAAGGAGCTGTTGGCCTACGCAGGGACGGTCAGACTGTTCGCCGCGGTCATCATCGGCAGGAACGGGGCCACCTTTCGCGATCGAAAGAAGGGTTCCCTTGGTCACCATGGAAAAGAACAGACTTCGCGAACGACCCCTCCGCAGTGGGAGCTATCGGCCGGAGGATCTTCTTGGAGGGCGGGGGGGAAACCTGGGAAAGGACCCGGTCAGAGGTCATACGGGGGACGGCTCAGATCCCTCGGAGGGGGACGCGCCCGGGAGAGTCAATTCGGAAGTTGAATCATCAAACCTCCCGCAGGAAACCCGGCCGAGATGCCGGCCGACGCAAATTTTGGAGTGTTACCTGAAAGGGGAATTCTTTTTTCCGGGTACGGGGACTGTTGGGGTCGATCCGGCCAGGAAAAGGGGAACTGCTTAACCGTTGGGGCCCAGACGGTCCGCCTGGCTGGAGTGACCAAACCGTTGAAGTCAAGAAGGATCTCTGATGCCGCGACATCCAAAAAAAAGCCAGCCCTTCCGGCAAGAATGGGGCGGGTCCGGAAAAAGGAGTTCAGCGAGAAAGGCTGTCTCGCGGAAAATAACCGGGGGTACACCTTCTAAAAAGTGTCCTTCGGCGAAAAAGCGCTAAATGGAAAGGAATGAGACGAAGGAGAGGGGGGACACGGGCCTAGTAGAAGAAAGGATTCATTGTCGGGGAGAAAGTTCCTTTGACCAAGCGCGTAAACTGCATCGGTCGATATCGGGCGGGCCGGGGATTGCCGATCCGGAACGCTGCTAAGGAGCCGAATTCCCGGCGCTCCAAAGAAATGGTGTCATCTCTGCGAAGGAGGGAATCCCTCTCTAAAGAGAGGAGGGAAAAAAGAGAGAGAGAGAAAAGCAGAAAGGAATCTCTGGCTTAGAAGTGAATTTTCTTTTGCACCCCGCTAGGACTCATCGAGAGCAGCTGTGGACCGGATCCGAAAGAATCGCCGCATGATCTGAAAGAAGGGCGGCTGGCAGAAAAACCCGGGCGGGTTGGAGAAAGGAACCAATTCCTAACCTTCAGATACTCGGGGGAACAGGGGGGCGATCTCCTCCGGAAGAACATTTGCCATTAAGAAAAAAGTAGCAAGGATGTTTCCCCCCGGTTCAGTTTACTCTCCTAAGGCTCCAATGTTGGAACAGGGGAACTCGCTGGGGCTGGGAAGGTGAACCCCAGAAAGGTCCTGCAACCCGGGGGACGGCCCCCTTCGTCGACAGGCGTCAGCACACAAAAAAAAAAAAAATCCTTCCAAAAACCAAAAAAAAAAAAAAAAAAACCCGGCAAAAAAGAAAAAAAAAAAAAAAAAACCAAAAAAAAAGCGGGAACACACCCGAACGGCCAAAAAACCCACCAAAAAAAAAAAAAAAAAAGAAAAAAACTCAGGGGGGGTTCAAAAAAATGAAGGGGGGGGTCCCCTTGGGCAAACTCCGATCCAGACCCGGAAAGGGGGGGTGCCCTTCCGGACCAGTCGAAAAAAACGGAAAGAACACAAACTCCCTTTCCCGTACCACCGTCTCAAAAAAAAAAGGCCGGCCCCGGGCCGGCAGAGGGAGGGGGGGTCGTCTAGGGCAGGCAAGCTTCCGGCGAAGACCGTCGGCGCGGAATCCTGGGGGAAGAGGGGGGAGCCCTTTCCGCACCAGGGAAAAAAGTTCAGGAAAAGGAACCTTCGGCCGGAAGAAAATTAAGATCACTATTATGCGATCGGAACCCAATTAGAGAGGGGAGTTCGTCGTCAGCTTGTGGGAAAAAAAGAATCTCCTAAAAAAAAAGGAAAGGGGGTCATATGATCGAGGACCAGTTGGGGCCCACGCAGAAGAGAATTAAGCTCGGCGTAACAGTACGGGGGTTTGGCTTTTACCGGAGGAAGCGTCCCTGGGAACCAGGGGGGGTACGTGGACTAGGATCAACGCCCGCGCCCTGCGAGGGCGTCCAGACGGCCCAAGACAGGCGGTGCGCAGCGATATGCAGGCAAATGGATCCGCCACCACGGAAAAGGAAATTGCTTCTAAACGGAGGGCCGGTGATCCGGAGGACGAAAGTAAACCCCTATTAAACAGAGATGGGGGCCTCCGCGTGACAAAACCCAAGGGTACCGATGCCTTCACGCTGAAAAGTGACCAGAAAAAATCGGGGGCCCGAAATGTTCATCATCTTGGTAGTGGGGGTGTGCGGTCACTTTCGGTGAAGAAAGGGAAAGGAGGACACCAGTATACCACCTCTCTAAGGGAGGAAGCCTGCTTCCAAAAGCCTCTAGACAGGAAAAAAAGAACCGGAGATAAAGGTTACGGGGAAAACCTCCTATGTGAGGACTGGAAGCCTTTTTCCTCGTAGGGCAGTCAACCTCCCCGCAGCGGAAAACTCCTCTGCCCTGGAAGAGCACGAGTTGGGGAGAAAAGAACCACCCCGACGGGAGGGTGAGTAAGTGCAGTCCATTTCTTCCAAAATCGGGTATACCAGCAGGGGTTTTATATAGAAAGGCGGTCAACTTCGGCCTTACCGTCATACGGCTGAGGAAGGGGAGAACGTCTTCAGAAAAAAAATTTCCCCAGGGGAATGGTTCATAATTGCCCCTATTCATCCCTGGTCGGTCACCCGGAGCACTATTATCATCGGCCAACAGAAAAACGCCCGAGTACTTTTAGTCGTCCGTGGGGGCCGCGCTGACCTCGAAAGAAGGGCACTCCCAAGAAGAGGGTCCTTGCCGTTGAAGGGGAAAAAAGGTCGTCCATGATTATAAAGGGACATTCGGGGGCGGTGGTCGTCTCAGAAATCCATGGGAGGAAAAGCCCTCAAGAAAAAGGAAAAAAACGAGTTACGATGACCCGTTTTTCCGATGCGCAGTTTAGGGCCACGCGACGGGGGGGGGGGCCGAAGGGCCCTCATTTGCCTTGCCCAGAAGGTGGTAAGCGAGGAAAGCCTGATCATTAAAAAAAAAAAGGGCTCCTTGACTACGCTCACGGCATAATTCATCTTCTGGGGGACCTGAGCATGGTGTAGGAGAAAAAAAGCTTTCCCGCCAGGCAAGAAAGGGGGCGGAAGGTAACTAGAGGTGATCCCCTATCTAAAAAAAAAAAAAAAACATCTTGATAGAAAGGAAAAAAAAGGGAGGGCTTTTACACGCCGATTGGAGCACACATGAGCAACAACAACAACTAAGAGGGGGAGAGGATGTGTCTGGAGCAACTCCGGCGTTTACACGCCGGGAAAGCTTCTCTTCACGTCTCCTATCAAAGAGAGGTGGAGACTAGGATCACCAAAAACCAGTCGAGGGGAGGCGGTCTCCTAACCGAGCCCATCCAACCGACAGACTGTCAATCGAAGGGGCTGGGGACTGAGCGTAGACCAGGGGCGTCAGCGAGCGACTTTGTGTCAGCTAAAGGCAGGAGGGAGCCTCAAACCAGGGGGCTGGGGAGGGGCCACGGCTGTCAAACAAAGGTCTCTGGACAAGCAACTGCGCATCGAAACCAACCGTTTCATCACCGTGAGAGGGGGAAAAAGGAGGGGCTGACGTTGTGGGGGGGGAAAAACTGGCAGCTGCGACGCAAAACCGGGAGACCGACCTTTTCACTTTGGCATCCTGGACCGTCCTTTATTCAGGGGTCCCCTGCCAGTTCCTACTGCGAGAAGGGCAGTGGAAGACATAGGGAAAAAAAAAAGTGCGAAGAGAAAGAAACAATTACGCGCTGCGTTCGTCGCGGGGGCATCTGCTCGGGGTGACCGACCGGGGATCGGCCCGGTTCAGAAAGGCATGAGTGAAAGACGCTTAGCATCCAGGAAGTCCGTATGACTTTCATTAGGAATTACGGTATGAAACGCCTTTAGAGAGAAGAAGGATGGTCTATAGCGGGGACCAAGGACTGAAGAGGCACAAAGGTCAAGGACATCAGAGGGACGGCACCAAGTTCATCATCTTCCATTCCCGAGGTTTTAAAACGCCGCCGAGGTAAGGGGAAAGGACGAATCGGCCAACGGCGGGGAAGAAACCAGAAATCGGCGGGGGAAAAAAAGGGTTCCGCGGGGGAGGCCAGTTTTTAGGACCCCGGAAAGGGCCTGATCTCGGTCAAGGGGGGTACTGGGGCTCCTCGGACTGAATTTGTCTCCTGTGAACAGGGGGCGGTCCTTCTTAACAGGCACGGCGAACTAACCAATCTTCTGAACTGCGACGAAAAAAGGTCGACTTAATACGAAGGAAAAGTCATGCTGGCGGGAAGGTGTATCATGGGTTCGGGAGGCTGCCATAGAAAGGGGTTTACCTGTTTTCAGGGCGGGGTAAAAAAATCCCAGGAAAAAAAAAAGCGATGCGGGACCAAAAGACGTGGGGGACAGCCCTGGTGCAATAACAAAACTCCTATGCGCACCATGCTGGTGACCGGAGGAGAGAAAGGAGCGGCTTATCCGAGAGGAAGGGCCACAACCGGGGGTGCTACGAAGAAAAAAAAAAGGTTTCCCGTCAGGGGAAAGCATAGAGGCAACCACCTTTGCGCTGAGACGAATTTGGGACCTGGTAAACTTTTGGTGCGAGGAAGAAGAAAAAGAAACCACCTCTAACAGCCTGAAGAAGGGAGCCCACACAGGGGAATCGGAAGATAAAGGGGAAGGGTGTGAGTCTTCCTGCAGGTCATGTAAAACGAGAGCAAGCTGACATCCGGGGGCCAAACGGCTCCCTCTGCCGCGCACGAACTCTTCAGCGGCGCAGCCCTCTCCCCTCAACCTGCTCTCCCGTCAAGAGGCAGCTTCTGAAAATTTTTCCGGATTCTTTCAAACAGGGGGGGACATTTCCCATGGGAGTTTCTGTCTGGTGTGGAACGGGGGGCCTTTTCCTGGTCGATCCTTGGAAAGAGTCTTGATAAAACTGGAAGGGGAAAAATTCCTTAACTTCGTCCTACCCTCCCTGGTTGACGGAAGTCATCTACTATTTCCAAAAAGAACCTCCGGACTGGAACCTCTGGGGCCATAACCTTAAAGCTTTCCTGATTTCATCTTCCTCGAGGGGATGAGAACCTGAAGTCAACCTGGTTACCTTCCGCGTTCCCTGCTGGCAAGCGCTACTGGAAGGATGAGACTAGCCCGGGAAAAAAACTAATCTCTTCGAGCGTTCGGCCTTATCATGTCGAACAACCACAAAACGCGCAGGGGGACCTTATCGGGGGAAAAGAGCAGGGGGAAGTATCAGAGAAATGTATTGGAAAGGGCCACGCTGCTCCGATTTCCGATTTCGGCGTGACGAACCCCCGAAGATCTTGTTGGGGGGGCTCTGTACGAAAAAGGGGAAAAGGATTCTCTGTCAACAACACTTATAGAGGAAAAGTAAAAGAATCCCTCAAAAGAAGGAGCAAAAAAGAACGTTTGAAAAGTGCGCCGGTTTCTTTGGCAGCCCGCATCGGCTAGATGGAGCATCGTGGGGGGAAGGATTGAAAAAAGAAATCCCGGTGAAGGACCATTGCGCGACGCCTCACAGTCCACGGGTGTTTGTCTAAGATACGTCAACCATAGTATTTCGCGCCCGTTCTATAAGTCCGTCGCATCCGTTGCCTTATCGGGGGTAGTGGAAGCGTAATTTAAAAAAGTTTCCGGGTGGGACATCATTTTACAAATCACGTGCCGCTTGAAAATGTCCATCCAGGTCCGAAAAAAAAAGGCCCGCGGAAGCCGGCAACGGTGATTTCCCTCTACAGAATATGATCTTACCGGACGGCCAACGGGAGGGTCAAAGGGCAGCATTTCCAGGAATGGACAGGTTGAAAAAGAGCCTATCGAAGGAGACCTGATCTACACCCCGCACGTGCCGCCCGCCTAACTCAAAAGGTCGTCCCCCGGGTCTCCAGACACTGGAAAAAAAAAGGAGGCAGCAGGACCGTCGGTCGGGGCGAAACCACCTCCCTCTGCCAGAAGCCCGGCGGCGCGGCCGTCCTGGCCAAAAGCCCTGGCCGCCAAAAAGAGGACAGAAAAAAAAGAAAAAGATTCCCTGAGGAAGGAAAAGATCACATGAGCAGGAAGCGACAACTGCAGGCGAAGGGGGAGGTTCTTCGGCATTCTTTGGGATGAACCGGGGTGGGGAACACGAAAGGAGAGTCCCATTTGTTCCCAATGATTACACGTCGTCTACAGGGGAAAAAATGAAAAGAAGGAAGAAAAACCCCCGCGGCGGGACCAGGTGGGGGGCGTGGGAAGAGGGAGCCCCGAAAAAAGCCTCCTGTCAAAAAAAAAAAGAACTCAGCTGAAGATAAAGTTCTTGGAAGGAGTCCGTCCACCAGGTCGTGTCAAAAAACCTCGCGCGCGAGCGCCCTTACGGGGGTGAGGGAAGACAGGCGAACATTTTTACACACGAAAGGACGATGCCTGAGCCAACACCAAAGGGGACTCCGTCTCACAAACGTTGCCGAGCTGACAGGGGGGGCATCCATCGCCGTTGCACGGCCGGGTAGTGTCGGAAGAAGGGTCATCATTACCAACGTCAAGGGAGTCAAAAGGCACGTCCCACCAGGGTGAACGTTCACCTCGAAAAATAAAAAGGCCGCCGACCAAAACAAAGCGCCGGGCAAGAAAAAGGGATTTGCCAAATGTAACCCGAAGGGGGGTCGAGTGCTTTCATTTCCAGACAAGCCGAGGACCCGCCCCTTCCTGGAGAAGAGTTGGTGAAAATGCTTGGAAGGAAGGGGAAGGTCCACCGCGGGTGACGCAGCAGGGGAAATATAAGTTCTTTCCACGTCCGCTGACGTCTAACTTCTCCCTGCCGGGGCTCCTCTTCTCAACGGACTTCTGGTCCCGGAAAAGAAGGAAGGGAAAAATATCAGAAAGGAAGAAAACGATGCAGCAGCGCCACGAACGCGAAAAAGGACTTGTATTCGGCCGTTATAGGTGCCCGCGCTGACCTCGTTGGCAAGCCCGAGGAAGAAGGGGGATCAATCGCGCCGTATGCAAGGAAAAAAGGAGACGAAGGCCTAGGGGGGGGGAACCGGTCGTTCGGGGGGGGCGTCGAAGCTGCCGCGTCCGCAACCAGCCAGCCACACCCGCAAACAGAACAGCCGGGAGCCCATTTCACGGAAATTGGGAACCGGATGAAAAAGCGACTTTGTGTGAGCAATTGGCCCCTTGGCCCAGCCTGTGTGGAAACGCAGCAGGCCTTGCACCCAAAAACACAACGCTCAGAAACGATTACCGACAACCGGGGACGCGCAGGATCAGGCCGTCCGATGCCAGAGGGCCAAAAGGCCGCGGTCCCAACAACAAAAGGCCTTGACGCCGAAAGGGGGCGCAGGTCCCGAGCGACACTATCACCATCGGGGATAGAGACGTGCCGCGCAGGGAACGTGCGTGTAACGCCTTTTTTAAGAGAAAAAAAAAAACGGAGTAATTCTCAACTCCCGGAGGGGAAAGAAAGGGGAGGCGCTTCACGTCGAAAGATTGATCGTGTCGCTTAAACACAAAATCGTCGAGTGCGGCGTTCCAGGGAGCATGGACCGCCGTTCGAACCGCCATTGCCCTGACGAGGAGGGGCCGGCAATGATCCTGAGCAGTCCCAGGTGGTCTTCATCTGGCATATGTGGTGTGCTCGGAGAAAGGCCTTCTTCTCTAAAAAAGGGAGGGAAAAAACGGGACAAGGGTCTCTGGCCCTCAGTGCTTCATATCCGCAACCGTTTCCATCAAGGGGAGGAGGACCGAAAAGGCTTGTCAAAGGGGAGGGGGGGACCTTTCAGCTTCGACGAATCCGAATGTTCCTGGTAGCATCCTGGAAGACCGGGGAAGGAGGACCCGCCATGGGCGGGGAAAAGGCTCGGGGCCGGGGAACCGATTTCAAAGTCACGTCCTCCTAAAGTGAAAAGAACGGTCGCGTTCGTGGGCACTGATCATGCTCGGTTTCTCCCGACCGGGCATGACCGAGGAGGAATAACCATCCGCTTTGAAGGAAAGGGGGCCGGAGTCCGCGTAAAAAGTGACTTTACAGAACGCCTTCATATCTCATCACTTCTACGCCTCGGTGAGAAATGGCTCCTCGGCTCAGCCAGCATGGGTCACGTGGTTTTCTTTTCAGTATAGGGGAAAGAAGGATCCTGAGGGAACACCTTTCCCTGAAGAACAACCAACGTCGTTTTTAATTGACTACAATCGGCTGGAACCTTCAAGGGGGTTAAGGCTGCTTTTATCTTCGGGGGTCGTAAAGGTTTCCGTTACAAGGGCTCGCATGCTCCTCGTGAGCCGCTTTTTTTTCTACGGACCGTCGGGGAAACATGATGACTCTTTACGAACGGGAATCCGGGAGAAGCAACCGAGGGAAAAAATTCCCACTCCTGCTGCGCGAACGTGTTTCCATCTTCAAAAAAGGGGGCATGGGAACCAGGGGGGGGAAAAAAGTGTCTTCTTCCATCTTCCAAAAGGGGGTAAAAAGGGAACCGGAAAGCCTCCTCGTACGGTTGCTCATCCGCGAGATGGCGGCAAGAACTGGTTGCGACTCCCTGGGGGAAATGAAAAGAAAAGGGGGTGCTGTTTACCGAGGCCATCGCCGTACTGAGCGGAGACCTCGTCCACTACATCACATACACCTGGTCCAACCCGCTTCCGTGGGCTAAAGTCGTCCTTTTCGCCGCGGGAAAGGAAGGGAGGAGGGAAAAAAGGGGAAGAAGGAGGTTCCCTGTGGGGGGGGGAAGACACCCGTGACATCCAATTCTAACGGCTAACCTGATCAAACTCCGCTGCAGTGGGGGCGCGATAAGGGAAACCCTCATCTTTATCAAGGTGGCTGCAAAAAGGAAAAACTGCCGGAAAAGCGGTTTGAGGAAAAAGAAAGCTTCCATTATTGCAAGCAGCCGGCCGCGCGATGCGGCGGAAGTGGAAGTACGCCCTCCCGCCTTCCGAAAAGGAAGCGGGGGGTCAGCTCTCCGGGGGGGGGGGGGTTTGCTGGGAGACGTGGGCCGGGATTTCTAGGGTGCGGCGGTCCGTGGGCCGGGGGAGAACAGGTCCTTAAGTGAAAAGGGCTGTCGGAAGCCTTGAGAACACGAGGAACATTCTTTCCGGAAACTCCCGGGTGACGTCCGGGAATAAAAGAAATATGGTCCGCTACATCACAGGCAAGTCCAAAAACCGTCCTGGGCGGGGGAAGCTTTCCAGCGGTCCATAGGGGAAAAGGGCTCACCTGGATGGTAACATGCGGGGTCCGCGGGTAACAGCAACCGTTTTACATAAGGGGAAATTCTCGCAAGCGAGCACACCTGGCAAAAGATACGGCTGCTTACCGCACGGGACAGGACCAGAATAGGCGAATCTTTTAAAAAAAAGGAAAAGGTCGAGCAAAAGACTGTTACCTGAGCGGAGCCGCATAAGGACTGTGCGAGTCATGCTTTGGGACCGACAAAAGCTCTGCGAGGGAGCCGATGGCGGCGGGACACCCGAATGCCCGGCGAATCGTTCAACGAGCGGCTCTCTTCGAAGGGAAGACTAAAAAAACTGAGGAGGAGGGGAAGGATCCCAGCCTCGCAGGCCACCGCTGTTGCCATGCGACCGGGAGATGGTGCACTCCAAAAGGAATAGATAGCCCCAAGGCATCCGCGGACCCGCATAGACAGCCTGCGCTGGCCGCGACACCCGTCGTATGTGTTGGCAGAAAAGATCCATTCCTACCGGGATCGGCAAAATCGCAAAGCCCGTACTAAGAGGCCCATTATCTAGGTAAAGGCAGGAACCGCGGGAAAGGTGTACCCCCTGTTCGCAAAAGGAGGAGCATTGTGAGGAGAGGCCAAGAGGGTGGGCCAGCTGTAATTTAAACCCATCCTTTCCCGCAAGGTCCTTAACCTTTTGATGTAGGGGAACCTCTTAGATGATCTAAAAAAACCGGGGGGGTCCACTTCGAATTCCCCGTTCGGGCCGAAAAAATCAGCGTTGAAGACCGGACCTTCGACACCCCCACTGCCCTCACCCCTAAGATAAAGGGTCAAGGAAAAAAAAAAATTCCCCCCACCTAGGAGGCCTTCCCGGGGAGCCGAAAGGAGAGTGCACTGCCGCGCTGCCCCAGTCAGTCTGCGCGGCCACCATTTCCCGGGGAGCCCTGAAAAAAAGCACCCCTTATTACCCTCTGGGGAGAGAGGAAGTTAGGAAATGAATATCAAGATTAGCCGATGCGACACCTGCAAGACGAGGGGGGGGATATTTCTTCTGAGGAGGAGGGGGGGGGATCCCACGGGAAACAAGGAAAACGAGGATCGTCAGCCAGGTGGGCCCGCGCCGCCGATGAAAAAGGCGAACAGAACCGGTTTCCGCGTAAAGAACAAAGGCTTGTACATTGGGACGGAAAAGAAAGCCCAAAAAAAACGTCGATGGCGCGGGGGAAGCATCGCGGGGGACGCAGTAGGGGCCAGTTCTTGCCCATGAAGTCGACCAAGTCGTTTGTCCCGCATCGCGAATGCAGGCTTGCGCCCTTTACAGGGGGGCAGGTGAAAAAGGCGGACGAACAAAACAGGACTAAGGCCGCCCGAACACCCACTGTTACCAATGCCTTCTGCACGAAGACACTTTGCCCAAAAAGTCGAAAAGGGGGGGTGGAATTATCGACAGGCCCGAGCCGTTCATCTCAGAACGGAGTTTTAGTCACAAAGTCAGCATTAGGGAGGTCACAGAAAAGACAGGTCGGATCCTGCAGGACCACAAGGAAAAGCACCCTCTATCAGCGGCTAAACCTCCGACGCCTACACAGGCAGCGGGGGAGGTTCCAACCCTCCTATGGAGGGGACCCGACGTGGAAAGGTCGGGGGGGAGGTACCCGCCCGAAAGGAAGATTATGAAGAAAGTGTGAACCAGCCCCAAACCGACTGCTTTCTTATTGCGGAAGGAACCAAACGGGGCATTTTGAGGAAAATCGAAGGAGGGGACGTCTCAACCGCCCTGAACCGTCAGACGGCGCCACTGCCTGGGGACCGCGGCTAAAGGGAAAGGACCAAAAACTGCCATGGGGGGGTCGGCCGGTCCCGATTCATCAAACCGGGTAAGCACCCCGAGCACTATTAGGCAGCGCCCACGAACGAAGACGTACTTGTAAGTCAAGTGAAATGTACAATCGGGGCACGGCCCTAGCATCGCGCGTAGGGTGCCTCCCCGGAACGAAAGATGAGCAGGCACAGGTCGGGTCGGACGGGGTGTGTCTAATCTTGGCAGACAGGCGAACACAAAGACTCCCTCATAAACGGAAGATCAAAAAAACTGGATGACCCGGTTTTGGAGACGGAGGTGGAAATTGTGGAACCCGCAGGGGGAGGCAGCCGGGTGTATCTCAGCGACGTGCGCCGAGCATACCACCAGCGCAAAGGACTGACCACCTGACGAAGGGGAAAGGGCCGGAAATCTGGACGGGAGAAGGGGTGTATGGAAGCCGCGGTTAAAGCCAGCCTCTGTACACCTAGGATGAGGGTGAATCCCGAGCGACCAGGTCGGCGACGTGCAAAAGGAAAGGGGACGTGGGAGGGGGTTAGGTGGAGCAAAGCACTCAACAAAAACAACAACGGAGGAGATAAAATGAGTTGTTCTGGGCAACTCCTGCGTGTACGCGTTCCATCTGCTCGTCAAAAAGAAAGAAAGAAAAGGGGGGGGAAATCGGGGGAAAAACTCATCACGAGGGGAAAAAAGGCGCTTTCGGGCGTGGGACCGCTTTCCCTACACCTGCCTAAAGACTCTGGCATGCTCTTGCCGGCACATGATCCTGACTTCTTCCATTTTGAAATAGGGGAGAGGAAGCGGGGAAGTGCCCGGCCGAAAACACCTTCTGGGCAAAGGCGGCGTCGCACGGGGCACAGTCGGAACCGCAACTGCGGCATCCAAAGGTCATCACCTTACCTGGAAGGGGGAAAGGGGAGGTCGGGGGGGGCTGCTGTCGGGGGAACATTGACTAGGGCAGCTTTCTAAAGCGACCTACCTGTTCCTTGTCAATCGGGACCTCCGTCTGTCCTGGAAAGCCCCGTCCAGGCCTAAAGCGAGAATCCCGGGGCGTATCATCGGCAGGGGGGGGGGGAAGACAGCGGCCTAAGAAGGGGAAGTCCGGAGGGGGAGGGGAGCGCTCATCGTGCTCGGTAACCGACCGGTCTTCTCAGGAACGTTCAAAAACCAGGCCGGGCCATTAAGGAACGGGAGATCCTCTTAGGAGAGGAGGGGGCCGGGGGGACATTCGGGGAAAGAACTCCTTCTGGCTCAACCTGAGGGTGACGCCGCGGTTTGACGCCTGGCCTTCAACGGCCTCAGCCATCATTTCGGAGGGGAGTAAACAACGGGAATCTCTGGAGGGAAAAAGAAAAGGCGGTTCCTGTCCCTGCCTCACGATCTCAACGGCGGTTACCCGGCCCTACAATCGGAGGGGTGGAAATGGAAAAAGCCACTTCTTTCCGTGGGGAGGGGGAGGGGGGTTGGGGGTGCCTGTTTAAAGGTTTGCCGAAGGCCGGGGGGAAACGTCTTTCGGAACGAGGTGGGTCCTTGTACGCGGTCCTGAGAACCTTCTCTGTTGAACTACAGAAAGAGGATTGAAGGTCCTGGAGAGAAAACGCCCGGGGGTGGGGCAACGTTTTTTGAGAAGAACTTTCCTGGAGGGGGGGTGTTCACGGTTTCCCTTCCTTTTCGTAACTCCGTCTCAAACCGCCTCCCCTTACGGGTTACGACTCGTTTGACAAGACGTTGTGAATGCCACTTTCAAGAATGCTCACTGCGATTAGGTGACACCTGAATCTAGGGCGGACGGTGCGGTATACTCGGAGTAACATCACCACATTGGGCCACGCCGCGAAACGCATGGACACGTCGAAGGCAGAGGGAAGAGCGGAAAAAACCAAAGATCCTCTGTGCCATCATGTACACGTGGGGGAATAGATATCCCTGTTCATAAAAACACCCTCTAACCATCCTGCAAAAAAGGAACAGGGCTGTGCAAGGGGGAATCGTGCCTGCTCATCTTTAATCTTCCTGTGGGCTGAAGGGCACTCAAGGCAAGAATACTGAGGGGAAAACCTTGTGCCTGCGAGGCGGTTAAAAACGCGGCCAATCTGGCCGCTCCTCAGGATCTCGGCAGGGGGGCCTTCTGACCCGTCTCCAAAACACAGCCGGCCGACAAAAAAAAGGCCGCGCCGGGGGGCCTTGTGGTGCTGTGACGGTGGAAGGTACCGGGAGGCGGCGGTGCGGAGGGGAAATTGGGGACATGTATTTCACTCTTGAAAACTGTCTGATCTGGAAAAAATGGGCCGGAATTCCACCCTTCAAAGGCTTTCCTTTAAGAAAACCGGGGGAAAAAACTGAAAGAGTCCTAGAATCCACCCTTGGCCTTCCGTATGCTTGCTGGGTGGTTGTCGAAATTCCATCTTCCACATTCGGACACGCTTCTCACCCGGATGGCAACATGAACGCGGTAAACCGGCAACCGAGCACCTTCCGCGGTAAAAGCGGCCAAAAGCAGAGCTGCGGGGAGAGGGCGGCCGAACTATCCTAAATAGCGGGTTCGTGCGGGGGAGGAAGTGCGCAAACCTCTAGGGGGGACCTGAGGGACCATCTCTTCCTGGAAGATACATAGGGGACCACAGCCACTCCACTGCTCCTGGCACCTATGGCCGGGCCGTGGGGGAAACACGAAAACCTTTCCCCTTCTCTCGGCAAAATCTTTTGGAGGATAGGAGAGGAATGTGGGATCAAAAAAAGGAGTAGTAAGGAAAAGGAGACCTCCTTCTCATAGCTCACCTGTTATATGTTCGCAGGGAAAACAGTTTCGGTTGCACGCCCGCAAAGCCATCTATGATCAAGGGGGGGCTCGGCACATAAATCCTGAAGAGGGGGGAGGGCCGCTCAGTTCCCCGGGAGGGGTTGGCAGAAAAACTGTCCAGGCCGAACGGAGAGATTATCGAGGGGAAAGGTTTCATAGGAGCAGGGAACAGCGAAGGGCACACCGGTTTGCGAAAGCGGACGCAGTTCTCCATCACGGTCCTCTTGAACTCAAAGAGGGGGGGGGAGGGACCATCCAAATCACAACTGGTGGGAAAGGGAAATAATGATCTTCCCGACGTAGGCCCACCGGCAGATGACCAGGAGGAAACTTTCCCGGCCCAGTCGGGCCTATAAAAAAAAGGGCAGCCGTGAAACTGAAAAGACACCCCGGGGCCCGCACCACGAAACTCCCGGGAAGTCACCGTCTAAGAAAACCATCCTTCCAAAAAAAGGCGCGGCAGGCATCAAGGGAAGATTGGGCGTCGGGGGGGAGCTTCCCGCTTGCACCTCGCAACCACGGCGGATCGGCCAGGGCCTCTTTCTCAAAAAGCAAGCACCAAAAGCCTTGAGAAGGCCCCTGCGGGAAAAAAGAGCCCACACAAAGGAAGACAAAGTAGATCCTGAAAAGAAAAAAAAGGACATCGGGGGGAGCTTTTAGATCTCCTCGACAAACAAGGGAAGGGCAAAGGGGGAGGGCTGCGACAATGGTTTTCCCGCTCACGCCCGATAAGCTTCTAACATTACTGGGGGGGGGAAGGCCGTAGCCCAAAGGGTTTTCGAGATCCCCAGTCCGGGGCAATTCAAGGCGATGTAAAGCCACTCCTTTAAAAAAAAAGTAGGCGGTTTCCATCGGATTTGAACAGGTCCGCCACTTCTGGGGGGGTCAACAGGCGCGCCAAGGGGCGCCGTACCCGGGGACTTTGGGAGGGGGAACGAAAAAGGATTCCATGGAAGGGCCGCCTCCGCACACTGTACCCTTCGTCCTGAAACTCTTAACCGTTGAACTTCTTGTTAATGAGACGCCTGTATCCCAGTTCATCATTAGTCCGTAGTTCGTCAAAGATCATTTGAAAAGGGGACCGACCCAACCGGGAGAAAGGCTTCTGTCCCCCAGGAACGTAACCGCTGATCACAGGACCACGGATCCTATCCCTGCAGCAGGGGAAAGTCCACCTCAGGGGAATGGACCAAAAGACTTGCCGGGGGAAGGGTCATTGCCATTTCATTGTGGTGAAACACGCCGCTCGTTCCTTTAAGGGAGGGGCAATGAGTCACCGAACTGCTGTCTGAAAAACTATTATTCCATGGCGTGACAAAGCTTCTTATACTAAGGTTTAAGGGGCAGTCCTCCTGACAGTACATACTCTCCCTGCCGGGATTCTCCAGGCTCAAACCCTTACAGTTCCAAGGGGCGTGCACAACTATCAAGCCGTCCCCGGGCGCAACCGAGCAGATGAGTCAGCAACTTAACGCTACTAACGGGTGGGGTCGGAAAATGTGGAAGGGAGACCTCGTTTGGAAACGATGATCCAACCTTCACAGAAAATGCCTCCTTAGTCCTGTCCCTGGGTTTGGGGAAGCCCACAAATAGGAGAGTAACATGGGGGCTTCCTAAGCTGATCCCATGGCTAAAAACCCAAAACCAGCCCAACAGCCCCGACCGGAAAAGCTGACCCATTTCCGATAGGCCAAGTTGGTAAGGATGCCCAGGGGGGGGACTTTTTGGGGAAGGGGGGGGGACCGCATTTGCAAGTGACCAGGGTTTAGCAGGAAAAGTTTCAAACCAAAAGAATACCACCACTCTACAAAGCCGCGGAAAGAAAACCACCTGTACTAAGGGAAAAGAAGAAGCCATAAAGGGCTCATTGTTTGGGGAGAAGTCCGCCCCGAGAGGGAATCACGAACTCCGACGATGGAGGTTTAAGCGAAACATCACCATCGGGGATAGTGGCGACTGTGCCCGAGACGCGGAGTGCGTTTACACTCAGGGGGAAAAAAAAGAAGAGAGAACAAAAGAAAACTAGAGGAAGGGGGGGGAGGACCTCGGCTTGTCACATCCACAGAGGGCTTCCCTAAGCTCAATCACGAGTGATCGGTGTCGCGCCGGGATACCAGAAAAAGGCGTCCATTCGAGGGCGGGAGGTGCGGTCTACTAAAATGCGCCCGGACAGCATCTTGCCTGGCCTGATCCAGCTTCCATGTGTAATAGAGAGGAAAAAGCGTGGGGGGGAAAAACGTCCTGCAGGCGCAGAAAACTGTTCCAGGACTGGGGCCACGGCGGACAACGCTGGAAAAGAAACTGCGCATAGACTCAACGTTTCATCAAAAGGGGGGGACGAGGGGGACCGGAGCTGGCTGTGGGGAGGGGTTGTCACGCCATGGACCCGCTTCCCGAAACACGCCAACGTTTTCCGTTAAGGGGCCAGCCCGAAACCCCGGCCACCGAAGGAACGATGCTCGGGGCCTAAAGCCGTCGTGCCAAAATCAGCGGGCATAGCACTGTCCGAAAAAGAAGTCGTCTGCTTTGCGGGGCCGTCTTCTCAGTTCATGTGAGCCCTCCCGTATGACGGCTTTCCGTCATTAAGAAGGAATTACCTTGGGCTTTCCAGTCCTCGGATCACGAATGGCATTTGATTCCTTAGACAAGTCTTTTATCCAAGAAGGGACTGAGAATAGACATCAAAACTGCTGGGTTCTCTGACGAGTGGTTAGGTGGTTGCGTCAGCCCAACTTCCGGAAAGAAAGAAGATTCCATTCTCTCTTTCGGGGGAGCCCGCTGAGGTAAAAGGGGGAGCTTCCAAAAACGGATTACAGTCCTACATTCTTGGGAACCTGACTTAAAAATGCCGTTTATCTTCAAAAAGGGGGGAAGAGGAAGCTTCGGGGGTTACCCTTTTGGGCAGGAGACCGGTTACTTCGCCGTCGTGACACGGGTACCGCCATCACTGCTCGGACTACTACCTAGGCCTGCTTCTTAACGGGGGGAAATGTATCCCAAGCCCGCTTCGCGGGGAAGCAACGGGTTCAAAAGGGAAAAAAGGGGTCCGGGTAAATTTGGTGTTTCACGGCTGCGTCATCTCCGAGGGGGGGGGAAGGTTCTTGCTCAGGCCGTTTTTGTTTTCACAGCCGACAATACGCAGCAGCCCACCGCTGCGATGCGGGACAACGGGGGTGTCTTACTCCCTTTGGCAAAAGAGAGGCTTCAGCATGCGGGAAGGCTGCCAATCGCCGGGCCGGGGGCCAAAAAGTGCTGGGAAGACTCTTCACGTAACATACCTGGTCCCCGGGGGGGGGGGGGGAAAGCGCAGGGAAGGTTCTAAAGCATCGGCGGGAGACAACACCCGGGGGGGATCCTCGGTGCCATCCGAACAGTGGTGTTCGGGAAAACACGGTTCAACCGAGATGCCTCGAACTGATCCAACTAGGCATGGGGTGGTCTCGATCGGACTGCAAAAAGTGTATCTTCCGGGGGAGCCGGGGGCCCGAGGGAATCGGTATCCGGGCACGGCTGGTTCCGACCCGTCTCAGGATGCAACTGGGGGGAAATCGGGGGACGACCCGCCCCGCCGGCCGAAACGCCGGCGGTCAAAACAAGGCCGCCACGCGGGCCAACGGTGGTTCTGGGGAGGGGGAAAAAACGGGGGCGGGGGGTTCGATCCAGGACCCGGAAGGGGGACGCTGGGACAAGGATGAGCGCCCAGACCGGGGGAGGTTCAGTCCACCTGATGGGGGGGAACAGGCCGGCCGACCCTCCCGGTGACGGTCAGGGAAGATCATCTACGAGGGAAAAAAGGGGAAGTTCCAGGGAACCGGCTTGGGGACCTTCCAGGAACAGACGATGTACAAAGCGGAGAGGAAATTTAGAAACCTTCTGGGAGGAGGAAAAAAAAGGTGGGATTCCAGAGAAGAGTCAATCGGAGGAGACGGGGCGAATCTCCCTCAGGGGCGATCACCCCACGGTTCGGAAGGGGAATTCTCCAACCACTAAGAAACTTAGGCAGGGGGGGAGGAGGGAAGCTTTTAGAGAAAAGAATGTCTTGCGGAAAATCCTGGCAAAATCTGGCTCAATAGAGGATCCTATTTCGGTCGAAGAACATGCCCTCTCATGAGGAAAAGGGCAGGGGGGGGGCGGAGGGGATCTATCAGAAAAAACAAAGTATTAGGAAGGAGAAGATCCTCTAATCATCACAACAAATCTCGTGGCCGATACGGGCCAGTTCGGGTGAGAAAAGAAACGCGAGGGGCGTTGGAAGGAATCAGCGGCCCATCATCCCACGGAAAAAGGCCTGACGCTGTCCTCCTATCAGGAAGTGCTTAGAGAACGAAACCGGGGATAAAAGAAGATCCGTTCGAAAATAAGCGTCTCATAAGTTAAAGTAAGCGCTGCCTGAGTCAGGGGAAACAAAAGTTTCCCCCGGGGAACTTAAGAAGGGTGAGACAGGAACTTGGCCAGCCTGGAAAGTACGAAAGCAACATCCTGGCCCCGACCGGAAACATGATGTCGCGCCCTCGTAGAGAGGAAGGACGTCACGTGGGAAAAGAAACATCAGGGTTGGAGGCCCGGCACAAAAAAGTTCCTAAACTGTAAGAGCCCTTCGACCTGGATCGAACCGGCCACGTCAGGGAAATCCATCCAAAAACCACCGGCCGCCCAGGCGCGGCCTTCATCGGGGGAACTGACTGGAAAGGCCGCGGTCTTTTGGGGGCGAGGAAGGACTCCTCTTCAAGAGAAAAAGGGAGCCATAAGGACTCGGGGTTCGCCCTGTCCTCGAACACCTGATGAAAAACCGAGTTTGCGCACTTTCAAGGATGCCGGTGGCTTTCAAAGCATAAAAAAGTAAAGCAGGACCTATCGGAACCACCCTTCCTCGAGGGGCAAGTCGTCTGACCCAGGACTTTTCGAGGGATGAAGGGACTAAAAACGTGGAAAAACACCTGATTATCTGAAAACGTGGTTTCAAAGAGGGGAGAAGGAAAGGACATCGGGGCAAACGACCTTTTCCCGCGTAGCCCCCAAAGGGGGAACCATTTTTGATTAACCGTGAACATTATCCCCGCCCACTCATCGCCTTCTATGAAAGGGAAACTCAGAAAATCGAGAGCAGTGAGCCCATGTTAGTCCAAAAAACCGGGGATGGGAACGATAGACAACTATAGGTCGCCCGTACTTGGAGGGGAAGAAGCGGAGAACACCCCTGGGAACAGTACTATGAGAGAGGAAGACGTGACAAACTTTTACAGGGAGAGGCAAAACTGAAAAGGTTTCCGTCCTCTCAGTGGGAATGAGACAGGGAACTAACCAGGGGCCGACAGGTGACAATCGTCCTTGAAGTTTAATAAAATATCATTTTCAGCATTGACCGGAACAAAAATCGAGAACCTGCAAAAGGAAGAAAGTTCACCGTCGAGGACGCCACTACCACATGAGCCGATCCACGAGGGTACTTGCAAGGTTGAAAAAGGGGGGGAGGCCCGGAAGTTGGTGAACGGCAGCTCGGCGTACAACCAACAAGCAAATGGGTAAGAGGAAGGGAACCCTAAATTTTTGGGTGAACGAAGAAAAACCGCTGATTCATTCCCATTGCGAAAGAGGAGTAGAAACTCAGGGGTTTGATGATATCGAATGCGTTCAGACCCGCCTTAACCTTCCTACGGGAAGAGGGGGGGGCTAGCCCGGAGGAGGTTCCCGTAAGGGATAAATTCCCTTCACATCAGGTCTGGGCAAACCTATCACTGATTCAAAAAAGGGAAAGTACGGGATATTTATGCAAGAGGCCTATTTTCCATCCATATAGGCCACCCTATCTCTGTCCCCGGTAGCCTTTGCACAGGGACCCCTGCCCATGAAAGAACGGGGGGAACCAAAAAGGTATTATCACAGAAGAAGGAGGAGGTTGGGAGTCTGAAAAAAAAAGCCCAGCCGCCACAGCCAGAAAAGGGCAAGAGGACAAAGTCTGGTAACAGTTTTTGTCCAAAGGCCGTCATTTGGGGAAGGGGGGTGGGAAGAAGGTGGCCTTGAGGTTGTACGCAAAGGCCGTGCAAACGACGACATTAACCACACTCAGAGCCACTGAAACGAGAATAAGTCCGGAAATTCCGCGTCGAAAACTGGTCTCATGTTTGGGGAAAAGGGGCAATAAGCATGTGGAAAAGGCGGGACCAAAATGAAGTGAAATACATAAGAGGGAAACGAAATCGACCATCGGGAATCGGAATGCACGCACGCGCTACGGAAAAGGAGGAGTGGGAAAGGG
>Ga0179593_1624036_pt1 | contig 27701 bp, 37 predicted proteins | sample CZODoug2_1_08_16_FD_185931 | JGI IMG/M metagenome (GOLD analysis project Ga0179593, IMG submission 185931) | Vadose zone soil fungal communities from Angelo Coast Range Reserve, California, USA - CZODoug2_1_08_16fungal (PacBio error correction) | ecosystem: Environmental > Terrestrial > Soil >...
CCTGCAGGGGGGGGGCCTGTATTTCTTGGCCTTCCTTCCCCCTTCTCGTAATCACTCCCCTGGCAGGAAAAAAAAAAGGCCACGTGCCAAAGGAGGGGAGCTAGCGGCGTCAGCGCTTGGAAGGGACCATGCCAAGGGGTTACAGGATAATCTGCAGGAGGAGGGTTGAAGAGGGAAAAGAAGGGAGATGGATTTCTAGGGGGAAGAAATACCCACAGACGGCCGGGAGTGCGGGGACGCTCGAACTTGACTTGACTCTCCGAAAAGGGACCTTCTTCCAGAACCAGGTGAAAAAAAAGTAAGCGGCCCATTCCACTGGAAGAAAGAATCTTTTCTTGTGGCGCTCATAAAAGAAGGGGAGAGGGTTCGATTGATCTCGGGGAAGAAACCTCTCTGGAAGGATCCTCGTTCGAATGCAAGGGAAAAGCTACACGCGAACTTCAAAAAGCATGCCGCACACAAGAAGAAAGGTGGTACGGAATCGAGGCGATGAGCAGGAAGGGGGGGGGGGTTCCAATGGCGCAGTTAAAATCACCCGGGCTTGAAATTCAGAGGACGCCACTCTCGGCTCACTCAAGGAAGGGGAGGGCGAGGAGGCTGAGGGAGCGAGGGAGAAACGGTCGTCATTTTTCAATCATTTCGCCCAGAAAGAGCGCGGCCGGTGAAAAAGGACCAGAGTGTTCCGAAAAAAAGGGGAAAAAAGAGAAGGGCCAGGAGGTGTGTCTAACTGTAAAGAACCTCCAATCACGCCCAAACGAACGCCAGCAGATTCCCCGCAAAGAGCGCGGCCACCCCGCAAACAAGGAAGAGAAAGGCGGCTGCCATCTTGGGGGGAAAAGATCAGCCCAACACACCCGACTTCTGCCCCATATGCAAAAGATTCGGCCATACACGAAGGAGGAAGCTTCTACTGAGGGAAGGAAAGCGAAAATCCGAAAGGAAAACGCCAAACATAACCTTCCCTCGGCATCCTGCGTGGCAGGAGCATGACGACGAAGAAAGGAGAGGAGAGAGACTAGGGCGAAATTTATGAGCGCGGCGATGACGTGGAGACGGAGAGAAGGAAACACAGGAAAAAGAGATAGTCCGTTTTCCTCACCACTTAAAAGGAATAATGTTTTTGCGGCCGAGAAACGGCGTCTCGATCCTCCTGCTGGAACTGCCGCTCGGGAGAGAAGGTTAGTCGGGAGGGAGGTTTGTGGCGCGGCGCATCTCCGCAGGGGGGCCTATTCCCAAAAGAGTGAAAAGTCGCTGAGAAAAAGGGTCTTGCCGCATCCGGGAAGAACCGGATGAAAGAGTTGTTTTGGCAGAGCCTCGAATCAGCGCACTAATCATTTGGGGGTGAAAGGCCTCGCTCTCGAGGGGGGCAGGCGAGGCGGTCGTTGCTTGATTTAGCCATGGTTTACATCGACACACAAAAAAGAGGGGGGAGAGGACGACGGGTTCAAAGAGGGGGGGAAAGGGTCCTGGGAACCACTTCAAAGGGGAGGCCACTCTCTGAGTCAAAGGGGTCGCCATGCTCGAGAAAAAGAGAACCTCCTCTTCTTGCAGAAAATGGAAGGAGGGGAATAAAACACAAAACTATTAGGGGAGTCGCTACTGCTGCAAGAATGCTCATCTCCTCAGGAGGAAGGAGCCGGGGGGGAAAGGAATTTTTTTTTCATTGCAAGGAGATCTGAGCTTGAGGAAGTCATCTCTCTAGAAGCGCCTCTAAACTAATGAAGGGAGAAGCCTTAGCGACAAAGGAAAGAGTTCGCTCAATACCTCTTAGGGGTATGCAGTATCCTTGACCTTCCAAGGAAAAAAAATTGAGAAAAGCACGAACCGCGCCGTAGGGGGGGGGGGTCGTAAGTGTTTTCCCGAAAAAGGACGTAATTTCTCTCAACCGAGACGGCCCTAAGGAGGGGCCTATTATCAGGGAGGTCACACAAAGCTCTTCCTGATCCTGCAGAGAGGACCGGGGTTCCGGTTGATTCCATTTGGGACTTTTGGAGGAAAGCGGGATGACCCAAATTCTGAGAAAAACTTCAAAAAGGAAAAAGACAGGAAAAAAGATGATCACTAGGGGAGAATATTAGAGGGGGAGGGTTTCCTTGTCAAGGATCTTGAAAAAGGCCAAACAATCCTGGAAGACGTTTCCTACAATAAAAAGGGGGGAGGGGACCCCATTCAAAAAGGGGGAATTCGAACAAATCTAAAGTGCTCCAAGAAGAAAAAACATCCGTTATTTTGAGGATGCTCCAACAAAAACAAAAGGAACGAATTATGGGGTCCGCGCAAGCCAAAGGGACGGACGGATCTAAAAAAGGGTTTGTCTAACAAAGGCTCGAAAAGAAAGTCAACCTGCGTGTGACCGAAAAACAAACTACCTTCTGAAGCGCGGAGGGAGTTTACGCAGGGGGGGGCGCTTAAATCTTACAGCTAGAACCAGATTATCGTCAAACGGTCCAAAAGTCTCATTTTGGGGAATTTTTTTCAATCAAGCTACCGAGAAGGGGCACATCATCAAAAAAAAACCTTTGAAGACAAGTGGGAAAAGGGCACCCCGGTCAGTCCAACAAAAGATCATTCAGAGCCATTTTCTCACCGGAGGGGAAAAACCTCAACGGATTGGATGAGGGCCGGAAAAAAAATGGGTTCTCCCAGCTCCGAATCTCCTGACAAGTCGAATGGAAGGGCGTTCCTTCAGAGACTCCGGGGGGAAGAAACATTTGTTCTGAAGGTGAGGGAGGAATCACTCCCAAGGGGGGAAACCAACCCAAAAAAGCCTGGATTCCCCCTCCCCAAATCCAGTTCCAAAGGGACATCAGGTTTGCATTCCCGGGGGGAAACCACCTAGATCTGCAAATTATCGAAAAGGCGTCCGGAGGTGCGAAAGTAAGCAAAAAGACAATCGGGAGCAGGAAAGTCTCTCTCGAACCTCTCAGCGAATATTTTTTTGGTTAGCAAAGGGGGGAGGGGGATCTCTCCTAGAAAGAAGGGAGGATTCCATCTCTCTAGGACACCTAGGGGCGAAAGCCGGAAAAGGGAAGTCAGGGGGACGGGGCTCGAACGCGCCTTTTTTGGACTACTCCCGAGGGGGTCTTAATTGATGAAAAAAAACATGTCGAAAGAAAAAGAGATGGCGAGGCCTTCTCTGGGGCACCACTAGGAAATCAATTTTGGGGGGGAGGTGGTTTAACTGTTAGTGACTAGAGAACCCAGGTGTCGAAACTCACCGCTGTCAGAAAAGAAGCCCAACTGGAAGGGGGGGACCTTTTGGCGGGCACGAAAGGGGGAGCTGTAGTTGTCGAGAGTCGCAAAGGCAAAAAAGTCAAGAAGGTTAGGGGTCTCCCCCCACCCTCGGCGGTTGGCCGGTGTATTTAGGGGCTAAGTCCAGGAAGGAAAGTTTTCCTGGGGGCCATTTGAATGGGCCTTCGCGGGAAGGGGTAGCTTCTTGTTTTTATGGAAATCTTCCAAAAAATTATAAAAAGAGGTGTGAGGGTTCCTCTATCGGTAGATTTTCGAAAATTGTCAGTGGCGCTTTCACAAGACAAGAACTGGATTCTAAGAATGCTCTCCTAAGTTGGCTAACGATAGAATGCCGGTATTGTGGGGAAAAAAAAAAATCAGTCCCAGGAGAGAAGACTTGGAAAACCTTAGTTATATCTGGGGAAGGGAAAGGCGGAAGATCATCGCGGTTGAGGACGCGGACAGTTCCTGTCGGGGGGGGGGCACCCTCGCTGGGGGAAAAATGGAAAGGGACAGGGATTGGAGAAAAGGGAAAGAAGCACGTCTGAAGGGAGAAAAGGGGAGTGAAGTTGGGGAAAAGACCCCACTTGCTTGGAGGAAATTGAAGGGAAGTAGAGGAGCTCATGGAAAGTCATCCTAAACCCCCTATCACGCCATCAGAGGGTAAAAGGGGGAGAGACAGAAAGAAGGAAGAAAAAGTTCCTTGGGGGGGGGATGTCTTTAAACTGGGCGCAGAATTTTCCTGAAAGGCCAAAAAAAAAAAAGAGAAAAATACGACGGGCCATTGCGCAACAAAGGCGGGCCGGCGAGTACGCGGCCCAAAGGTGGGCCAAAAAAGGGGGAAAGTATAATACGTCCGTTCGGTTGAGCTGCCATTCCCGGAAAGATGGATGGTCGGGGGGGGGGGGGAGGCTAAATAAACGTCTAGTGTAATGCCTTCTGAGGTTGCGTATCCTAGAATTGGGGGAAAAAAGGTAAAGACTCTTAAGATGAAAATAAAAAAGGGAAAGATCTAACGAAGGCTCTCATGAAGACACCGCCGGGGAAAGGAGCGAGGATAGAGGGGGGAAAGGGGGGAAGAGGGGGGCTCTAGTATCAGAAAAATTCCGCCAGAAGAAGAAACTTGCCAAAAGCCTGGAAAGGACGGGAAGAAAAAATCTCAGTAAGAGAGAGAGAAGGACTTTTTTCGGGTTTCAAATCAGTTCCGAGAAAGGGGGAAATTAATACAGGGGGGGGGGAAGGGTGAGGTCTCAAAAAGAGGGGGGGGGAAATAAAAGATTAGGGCGAAAAAAGGGGAGGACGAGCTCTTCTACTGGGTCGCTCGGGGAGGGCGACCATCCATTAAAAAGAAGGGAGTGAAGGTTGGAAAAAAAAAGGAAAAAGAAAAAACTCTTTCGAACCGAGAAGAAAGGCTTTTGGTTTGTCGAGGACACCTCAACACGCCAACAGGAACAGGAAAGATTCAAGGGAGGTCGGCAAAAAAAAAGGGAAGGCGATATTTAAGGCATGTTTGCGCCACCCAAAAAAGCAGCCAAAGAGGGTGGAGGGAGGCCCATAGAAGGAAACAGGATAACGCGGAGCGGAGACATGGGGGGGAATATTCCCAGCGCCCCATCAGAAGGGCCAAAACCCGAACATTCCGCGGAATGCAGAACGGGGAAGGAGAATACGACAATCTGAAGAAGTCGAGGGTTTTTGGGGGGGGGGGGGGGGGGGGGGGGGGGGGGGGGGGGGGTTTGTTTTTAAAAACCAAGGTTTTTTTTGGGGGGGGGGGGGAAAGAAAAAAAAAAAGGTTTTGGGTTGGGGGGGGGGGGAGGAAGAAACCCTTCTTAGTGCGGAGGGGGGGGAGGGGAAAAACAGAACGAGGGTTGCACTTTATAGAGGATGGCATGAAAATCTAAGAGTATCCACGGGAAAAAAAAGAGCACGTCTCACTTCATAAAGAGGGAGTGTTGGGGGTCCTGCAGCCCTGGTCCGTACAAAAAGTCCTGCTCTTCGGGAAAGGACTCACATCATGCGGAAGATTGAATCTGGGGAAGGCTTCCTTTGGGGGAGGGGGAAATTTCCTATTTCCCTCTAATATCCTGGTTCGCGGTCTGGCAGAAGTGGCATCTGGATTGGCCTCCGAAAAGGGGAGAAGGGTTTTTTGGGCTGGCGCAAAGAGGCTAGGCCCGACCCAAGTTTGTTTGCTGGGGGGGGAAAAGGGAGATATCGAAAGGATTCGGGGGAGGGGAATGGGGGGGGTGTCTTGCTTTGCGGTGTTTCCTTTCCCCATTTGGGGACCAACAAAATCCCTTCGAGGATAGGGTCTCAAAGATGGGGGGGGAGGAACCACGAAGAAGACCCTCACCGCATGGTTCCTGGATGGGAGAAGCGGCGAAAGGAGACGTCGAATCGAGAGGACAAAGAAAAAATCTCCTTTGCAGAATGGGAAGGGAACGCGTGTCTAACTCCCAATGGGGAAAGTGTTCTCGACAGGGTGCCAAGGGAAGGACAGAAAAAGTCTCTCGCCGCTAAAAGATGTTGGGGGTCCTTGTTGAGTGGGGGGGAGGGCGTCCTTTTGGGGTACGTGAGGAGAGGATGGGAGAATCGCGCGATCGTTTTCTTCCCCGAGAAAAAAAGAAAATTCCAAGGGGTACCCGATGAACCCGAAAATATAAGGTCATGGTTAGGAGGGTTCTGCAGCCGGGAAAAAGCTACGGGCTCAAAGTTAGCGCCCTGAAAAGGAAACTACACTGAAGTAGGGGTATTGGGGGGTAGACGGTTTGGACGATCTCACAATCGGAAAAAAGGGAAAAAAAACCTCTCGCCTAATCCTATTATCTAGAGAAAGTCATGTCCCAAAAGGGGGGGGGCACTCTGGAAGGAGGAAAATTTTCAAAGGCCCTTTTGGAGACCATTTTATTATTTATACTTTTGAAAAGAAAGGGAATGCCAAATTATGAAGGGGGGATCGCCAAAAAAAACTCACATAGAGAATTTCTTCTCCAGAAAAGTTTTGAAAGAATTAATCTTTTCGGGCTCTTGTGAAAAAATTTCTTCATTGAAGGGAGATTCTACCTCAAAGAAAAAAAAAAAAGGCATGGGGCAAAACTTGGCCTACAAGCAATGAAGGGAGATGCGCCCCCAAGGGGGGAAAAGTTCGAACAAAGCTACTGTTCGAGGAGGGGGGGGAGAAAGACCCTGGAAGGGCACAAGGGGAAATCGCTGGAGCAAAAAATCCCTGTAAATTAGGGGTCCTCGAGCCGAAAAAGGGAGGGATTACTGCAGGGAGGGGCCGGCAAAAGCTATCTCATAAGAAAGGTAGGGTTTGGAGAAAAGAATCGGATCGGCAGGTCAAAGTTGTGGATGCCCACAAGGCTTCCAGAGGGTTTAAAGGGGCGTAAAAGTCCTTAGCAGTGTCGGGACATTCCGCTGAAAGAGGAGAAACGACCGATATCTTAAAGGGCCGCCGGCAAACGGGGGATCATTTTGGTCGGAAGGGGTTGCCTAGCCACGACCGCGACAAAAAAAACAGACACATCACACCTGGCCGAAACGGCCCCAGGACCTTTCACCGGCGCCAAAGAAAGAAAACGCCAGGGCAACGCAGGTTCACGGCTGGGGAGAAAACTCAAAGTCGGCGAGTAAAAAAAAAATAAAAGACGAGAATAATTCTCCCTGCGGTGTGGCTTACGAAAAAATGAAAGGGGAAAAGCAACAGTTTGGTCTTATGAAGGGGTTGCCGCAGCGTGAAGGGAGAAAAGTTTCTTGCCAGCGCATTCCTTTATTCCGGGGAAACACCTCACTGGGGAAAACTGGATGGAGAAGTGTGGGGTCCCCCACCTAGAGGGCACCGGACATCAAGAAACGCGTACCGTCGGGAGAAAAAAAAATGGGCAATTTCCGAGCCGCCGCTCTTCCCAAAAAGGAAGGGGAGGCGCGCAGAGGCCTCTAATTCAATATTTTCCGGGAGGAGCAAATATGGCGGGGGAGAGCTCTCAACAACAACAAACAGGAGGGGAGCATCCCGCAGAGACAAACTAAACGAAAATAGGGAAAGGGAGGGCGCGGGCCTTTCCAGGGGAGGGGCCAGGAGTTGGGAAGAAAAATCAAAGGGCTTATTTAAGACCCTCAGGGGGCTGCCCCCACATAAAGATTTGAGAAGAAAGAAAATTGGGAATCCCTCGGGGGGTCCTTCACCCCTATTAAATCCAGTTGGGGAAAGTAGGGGAACGTGGGGAGAGGTAGGAGAAGGGTATGAAGGGGGGGGGGGTGGGGGGGAAAAAGAGGGGGAGGAGAGGATAGGGGTAGAGTAGGCAAGGCGTTCAAGGGAGGGGGGGGGGAGGGTGGAGAGGGAAGAAATGGCGGGGGGGCTGAATGAAAGAACGGTGAAGTGGGGGTAAGGTGGAGGGGGAGGTAGGGGGAGGGACGGAGGGGGGACATGTAGTGGAGCAAGAAAAAGATGGGTAAGAGAAGGAGTAGGAATGAGAGAGGGAGCGCTAAAAGAGAAGCGAGAGGGTTGAATGAAAAGGGAGCTGGGCAGATAAGAGGGTGAAGGTAAAGAGGAGCGGAAATGTGGGGAGATGAGAGAAGGGGCGAGGGGGGGGGTGGGGGGTGGGGAGGGATACTGGGAGGGCAGAGTAAACAGGGGGAGGAGGAGAAGAGGGGAAAGGGAGGGGGAGGAAAGGCAGGGAGGGGGACTAACGTTAGGGGGAGGCCGCCAGGAATAGGAGCTGAGGGAAAAAGGGAAGGGCGGGAGGGAGGCAGGGGGGGAGTGGGGAACGGGGGTGGGGTGGGTGGGTGAAAGGCGATGGGGAGATTGGGGGAGCGGGATGGGAGGAGGGGGAGGAGAGAGGGGAACAGTATGCTAGGGAAAAGGGGAGAGGGGAGGGATGGGGAGGAGAAGGTCGGGTGAGGGATAGGGACAAGGGGCAGAAAGTAGGGAGGGGGAGGGGAGCAGGGGGGGAAGGAGGGGGGAAAGGAGAGGAGGGGAAAGATAGAGAACGGGGAAAAGAATAGGAGAAGAAGGGTAGGAAAAAAAGGGAGGGAAAAGGGCGAGGGGGAAATGGTGAAGGAGGGGGAAGAGAGGTAGTGTTAGGGAAAAGGGGAAGATGGCGGTTAGAAAGTAAAGAGCGATGTGAGGAAGAAGCAGTAGTGGTGGAACGGAAGATGGGAGGGAGGATGAATGGGGGAGGGGAGGGAAGAAGGGACGGGACGGGGGGAGAGAATGGGAGATATGGGGCGTCGGGAGAATGAAGGGGATTAGAGAAAAGTGCGATAAGTGGTAGAGGGGGCGGGGGGGGCGGTCAGCGGAGGTAAGAAAGGGGGAGGGGGGGGGGGGTGGAGGGAGTAGTTGAGGAGGGGAAGGAAGGGGCCAGAAGAGGAGAAGGGGGGGGAGGGGGGAAGGGAGAAGGGAAGGGAAAAATTGGGAGTGGGAGTAATGGATGGGAAGTAAGAACAAGGCGGAGGTGAGAGTTGAAACAATGAAGAGATGGGGGGAAGGATAGAGAGGGGTCGGCAGTAAGGAGGACAGTGGAGAGAGGAGGGGCAGGGCGGAGAGAGAAATAAGGAGAGTGGAGGGGGGCAGGTGAGGAGACGTAGAATAGGGAATAAGTGGGGGGGGCAGGGAGGGATACGGACGGGAAGGAAAGGGAATGGAGGGGGAGTGACGTGGGCTGGAGGAGGGGTGAAAGAGTCTCAAGAGAGAAGGGTGGCGGGGGGAGACATAGAAGGGGGGGGGAACAAAAGAGGGGTAAAGAACAGGTTGGGCAAGGGAAAGGTGGATAGGGAGTAGGGGAAAACATGGGGAGGGGTGGGGGGGGAGAAAGGGGGGAAGCGGAAGGAGTTCATGAGCAAAAAAGGACGTTTTATGGTGGAGGAAAGGGGGCTGGTGCCTCCCGCTCGAAAGGTGAAAAATCCCCCCTAGATGGGGGAGGGAGAAAGCCCCTTTCAAGGTCATAGCCCACACGGGACTTCTTGTCCTTTAGTTCCTTGAGCCCCTCCTTTCTCTTCGGGAGGCATTAGAAAAAAAAAATCGCCGCCAATCAGAAGGGGGAAGAAAAAAGAAAGGGAGCCCATTGCGGGGGCCTGTGATGAAGTGGGCCGGGGTTTCCAGCCAATTTGAAAAGAAAAGGTCCAAGGGGGGGAAGCCTTCGCTTAGGCGTCTTTTTGCCGTGTAGGGATTGGAAACCAACTTATACTCGTTTTGGGGGAAAAGGGGGTTGCAGAGAAGAGGTCTAGCTTTTTCAATCTTTCAAGAGAACCATCCGGCTTAAAAGAACTTTTAGACGCGCCGCCGGGGGGGAAGGGGTTTTTTCATACATCTCGGGTGCCGTAAAGCGCTAAGAATGCCAAACCGTAAAGCAAAGAGGAGGTTTGGCAGAGCGTAATGCTGAGATCTCGGGTCGGTCTTGAGGGGGATTACTTAAGGGCGGTGGGGGGGAGTCAGAAAAGGGGCCACATTATGGGGGAAGGGCTTCCCACTAAGAAACGTCGACTGGGGATAATGTTCTGGGGCGCAATCGAAAAACGAAGTTGGGAAAAAGTGGTCCGTGGCCATAGGGGAGGGGTAGGAAGGGGCGCATTGTCGAAGCCGACTTGAAAAGGACCGAACGCCATAGAAGAATCTTTCCTTCTCAGAGGGGAGGGAGTTAAGAGGGAAGGTCTTTAATCGGGGGTTTGTTCATGGCTAGTGCCGGCTCCATCACTCCACATGGCGCAACAACGGGCCAGGGAAAGGAGGGGAGGCCTATCTTCTTGAGATTTTGGACATGCCCTGACGAGTTGACCGAGTCTGCTTGTGATGGTTTGAGTCCAGGAAGTTTATATTGATGCGATGAAGGTAGGAACAATCAAAAAAAAGGGCGCGTTTCGGAGCCGGCGAGAAACTGGGTAAGGAACACCCGAATTGGCCCGAGGGCAGAACCAGGAAAAGAGAAGAGAAATTCCACTGACTCCTCGGGGGGAGGTGGTCTAAGGAAAAGCCTGCATTCGTTTCGAAGAGACGCGGTGAAGGAAGGGAGGCGCTATTATCATCCGGATCTGAATGAGCCAGCCGAAAAACAGTCCGCCATGCAAAGAACACAGGCCTAAGTACGAGAAGAAAGGGGGAAGGGTTGCGTTTTAATTTTCCATGGGAAACGGTCATTGAATTAATGAGGTGCATGGGTTCCGCCACGACGGATCTTCCAGACCAGGAGGGGAGGCGAGAGAGGAGAGGGAGAAGTTGCATCTCCGGAGATTCTCCCAGACAGAAAATAGCGGCGGGGGGGGCCTCACTGACCAGAGTTTTGGGGGGGGGGAAAGAAGGTGCAAAAAAAAGGCCCAGGGGTTGTGTGGTAGAGGTAACCAGGGGCGAAGAAGAACTCCACGACCGAAAGGGATGAAAGTCCGAAAAAAAGAAAGAAAAAGACGAGAGCTCTGCCACCCAAAAAATGATTTCGCGGGAGGTAGCCGCATTTGGGGCGCATCCCAAAAAAAAGCGGCTGCCCCATATGCCACAAGAAGAACCGCGACCCAGGAGAAGAGAGGACTTTGAGCGGGCATATGCAAAAGGGATCTGCCGCACGCCAAACCAGGAACATTGAAAAGAAAAAACGCCTGAGGAAGAAAAAAGAGTCCAGAGGGGATAAGAAGTCTGCACTGAGGGGGCGATGACGGAGAAGAGAGGTGGCACGGGATTCTCTCACAACAAAAAAAAGATATATATCCCACTTTGCCCCCCCTGGAGAGACGTCATCGCCGGAGAGGGAAAGGGGGGGGAGGCCGATCATGCCGCCTTCGTCAAGAACTCCGCATAAGTCTTCATGCTCCTGCAGGAGGGGGAAGCGGAATGTTCCTGGGGGGGAAGACAGCTCCTCTGATTGTGAAAAAAAGAGGAGCGTCTGCTTATCCTGGGGGCCGCATCCTTTTTGCATGGGGGGAAGCCGCTCAAAGCTGGGAGAGGAGGGGCTTGCTCAAAGCCGGAAGAATCATCGCAATCGTGTTTGGGAGACCTCTCTCCTCTCACTCGAATTCTGGGGAGGAGGTGAAGGAAGGGAGGAATTTCTTTATTTCTGAAAAGCAGAATTTACATCGACACACAAATCTTAAGTTCGAAAGGCTCTTTCCGAGGGGGAACTCTTTTCCTTGTAACCACCTGAAAAGGAGGGGAGGATTGTGGCGAAGAAGGAAATGCAACTTACTAAAGTAACAGCCCGCCTCGCATCAGAGGCTGTCGAAAGGGAAAGCCGCGCGTGAATTAATTCAATTCCCCCTTTTGAAAGAGGGCCATGGCAAGGGGGAGAATCCTGCTCATCTGCCCGAGGGAGGAACTTAGAGGGGGGGGGAAGGGGAATTGTGGTTTGTCATGAAAGAGAGGCGCCTGGCGGCAAGACTTAAGCATCGCGCGAGCGTTTTTCTTCACCCGAGAGGGAAACGAAGGGAAAAGCAGGCTGATCGCAAAAGGGGTCTCGTCAGGGGCCTCTACAGGGGGGTGCTGAAAGAAGTCTCAATTATTACTCGCGTTCCCGGAAAAGTTAGAATTAAGAACGACACGCTCCAAGGTATTTTTATAGGTTGGGGGAAACTCCTACATAAATCTCAAGACTGAGGCGCTCAGATCGCCGACTGGGCCGATATAAGGTATCACGGCATGGCAGGGGGAGGAGCTCTTACTCCGCTTAGCAAAGACCAAGGGAAAGGACCGTTGTTGAGCAGAAGGGGATGGAGACTTGTGGACTGGAAAGATGCTCCCGATTAAAGACATGCACAACGGAAGAAAGCCTTTCTTAGCACCAGGGAAAAGAAGGTTACCAGGAGGGGGGAGGAGGGGTGCCTTTTCAAGGGGAGGACTGCGCCAGCAATACCGCCAATGACCCTAAAACGTGGCCTACAAGCAAGAGGCATGTCCCTCCAGGGAGGGAGGAAAAAAGCTACGTGAGAGGGAGGGGGCCACTCCCTCATTTGGGAAAGGTGGCAGCGCACGTGAGCGAAAGCAAGAGAATTATTGTGGGATTCCGCAGAAACTCTATGGAAACGGCCAAAAGCGAAGGACCCCACGAGGGGGGGTGCTAACCGTCTTGGTAAAAAAAGAAGAGGGGACGTCAAAAAGGGGTGGATGCCCACATTCGAGGAGCCAGTCGGTTACGGCAAAGGGGAAAGCGCTGAAAGAGGAAAGGGGGAACTCTGAGGCCACCATTGAAGCCGTGAAGACGTCTCATTGGGGGGGTCAATCAAGCCACGAAGGACCGAAGGGGGCCCTCATCAAACCTGGAGACCGCAACATGGGATCAGGGCACAAATCAAAGGAGAACAGTTCAAGGAAGGCTCCTGCTTTTTGCTAAAAAAAGTTTCTTTGGGAAAAGGAGAGAGGTTTTGTGGAAAAAGTCCTCTCACCGTCAGCGCCCGGCGGGCGTGCAAAAAAATTCCCAGCCAGGAAAACGTTGGGCCGGAATGAAGGGGGAAACGGCCTCGTTTATTTTACTATTCAAAGGAAGATTTCCACCAACAAAAAAGAGGAAGTCTGAGGAAAAGAAAAAAACTCCTTTCAAAAAGTGCGGACTGGTTGCCCAACGAGAAAAAGAGGGAGATCAAGAGCAGGAGGGGAAAAGTATTTAACTTGAGAAAATCTTTCTTTCACAAGAGCAGAGGAGGGAAAGGGACAGGAAAGATCCTACCTGGTCGCGTTTTAGTTTCAGCAATGGGGGGCTTCGGGGGGGAGACGGCATTATTATTAAACAGAGAGGGAAAAAACAGCAGAAAACAAAAAAAAAAATATTAAAAACTTAAATATTTTTTCGTAGGGGGATCTCTCTCTACTGGGGGGGAAAGAGCGGCGTTCTAATTGATTTCCTTTTCCAGGCCCGGACGGGGGGGGGTCTCTGTTGTGGCACGGGGTGGGGGGGTAAAAGGTAAGACTAATTAAAAAAAAGGTGGTGCCAGGAGTTGGGTTGAACTTTTTGAGGATGAGAGGGGGGTTTCAATCACGGTTCTGGGGGGGGGGGGGGGTCTTCCAAGAATTCCGGAAATCTTTCGAAAAAATGTTGGAAAATTCTTTGAAAGGTTTTCCTTCCGCCATCACCTACAGAGAGTCTAGTCTCTGTGGAGAATTCCCCCCTGCTCTCTCATGAAAAGAGGACTTTTCGGGTGAACCCTCTTTGAAGGTTTCTTTCCCGGGAGGAGGGAGAGTTTTGGCGACCAGGACCTCCTTCCAAGAAGTTCCTCCTGGACAGGGGGCTTATTTCCAGGGAGGGCCTTTTCGCTTCGTTAGGGATTTAAAAAAACCAAATGGAAGGCAGTTGGGGACCCAAAAAAATGTTTTCAAAGGGGGAGACGTTCCGAACTGGGGGGAAAACCCTTGGAGAGGGTCAACGACAGACACGCTCCTTAGTTCTCGACAGAAAAAATGTCGAAAAAAAATCCGTTCGGGGAAGAAAAACTACGCGGGGGGGGATGCCCCTATCTACTGTTAGCCAACCGGGAAGCGTGAGGAAAGTTTGTGCGAAAAAGGGAAGGGCTGGGACAGGGGAAAAAGGAGGGGGCGGTTTCGTTGGGGAGGGCACCAATAATTTCAGGGCTTTCAGGTTTGGGAAAAAGTGCCACATAATCTTATGGAGGGTTGGGGAGAAAAAGAAAGGAGAACGTCGCTTTTGGAAAGGGTGAATGGGGAGCATCGAAACGCAGGTCTTGTATGCAACTTGTCCATAGGGGGGTGCTGGGACAGCCCGTGCGAAAGTGCATAAGAGCCTCCTCGGTTACAGAGGGAAGGGGAAGGGAGAGTGCTGTGCTGGCAAGGGGAATGTCCTTAATGACCGGGAGGATGTCATGGAAGGGGAAAAATTCCAGGAAGACACTCCCCTGCAGTAAGGCCACGTCGGGCTCGGCCTAGCAGGGTAAAACGGGATTTGACAGGAAAAAGAGAAATTGATAGAAAGAGTAGATATGTTTGAGCGCCGACCGCCTTGGGTCTATTTAACGTAGAACAAGAACAACTTCTCTGAAGAGGTTCCTTCTCACCGTCCGGGGGGAAAACTGCTTCCTAAAGAGGATTCGAAAGAAGTTAAGAGAGTAGCTTCCAAGAAAGGAAGAATATCGAATCCTAGTTAATGGGGGAAGACTACCCCTCCTTTCCATTAGGGAGAGAGCTTAATAAAAAAAAACATCAGGATCTCCGAGGCGAATGACAACTAAGCAACTGGTCCAAAAGCCATTCCAACACAATGAAAAGGAGAAAGAATAAGGGGGGGGGGAGGTGAGCAGGAATTTTTTCGTTGTAAGGGGGGGGCCTGGGGAAGAGTCGCGAATCAAAAGGAGCTTGCTCATTTTGAGTTCCGAAAGGAGAAAGGCCAGTTCGGGAAAGGAGGGGCGAGGCGTGCTTGGAGGAGACGTAAGTTGCATCGCCGCGGTAGTTCGAACCAACAGGAAAAAAGGGTGGTTCCCATTACCATAGTGGTGGAAAAAAGTCGACCCGAGAAGAGGGAAGTTTTTTGTTTCGCGTAAACCATGAAAGGGGAATCACGAAAAAAAACAGGATTCCGCCTCCCCAAGAGCGGCCCACCGCCAAAAAAAAATTGGGGGAGGGGCGGCTGAAGATTTTTGCGCCAGCCCAGGGGGGGGATCTGCTGCCCATATGAACCAGGAGGGGCCAAACAATTATACTCTATCTTCCAGAAGGGGGAGTAGGAAAAAAATCCGCGGAGATGAGGAAAACCAGAACTTCCCTCGTCAAAGCATGATCATGACTACGGAGCGGCCAGTGCGGGTTCGAGAAGAAGGGGAGGCTCAAAACTTATTATCTCGGCGAGGAGGGGGGGGGGGCAACGTGAGCGAAGAAAAAAAAGGAGGGAGGAGGAAAAGATATCTATCACGTTGCATCGAACTGTCATCGCAGCGACAAATGTTTGGGTGGGGGACGATCATAAGGGAAACTCCTCACTTTCCTCTCTGTCGGAAAGGGAGAAAGCATGAGACCTTCTTGGGGCGCTGGCGCAGCGCAGCTATTTTGAAGGGGCCTATTCCCGCGGGTAGCTGTTCTCGTTCTTGGTCCGCATAGGGAGAGGGGTGTAGGGGGGAAAAAGCTCAAATCTTTTCGGGAAGGAGAAGGAAAAAATCTTTGCTAATTCCGCTAAGGGCAGACTCCAATTTGGGGGGCCTCTCTTCTAGGATCCGTAATGGAGGGGGGGGGGAAAGGGGAATCCTTCCTGGAAGGGAGTGTTCGCTTCCCGCCACATGGGTTCAAACAAAGCCCGTCGGGAAGGGTCGCACGAATCTTTTTTTTTCTAGAAAAGAGGGGGAAGGGAACCAAAGAAACGAACGGCTTAAAACTGACCGCGGCGATGGAGGACGGGGAAAAAAAGAGCTCAGAAAAAGCGCCTCCGAGAAAAAAAAAAGAATGGGCATGCGCCGAAGAAATGCCGCTTAAATGGAAAAGGCCTTATTCGACTGCTGGCAAACTCCAAACTTCCTGCCAGAAGGAAGAGAATGAACTTTTCCTTGGAGGGCGGCCTGGTTGGCCAGTTGGCGTCACCGAAAACGGCAGGGCGGCATTCGAATCATCGCTGAAAAGAGGGGGAGGACCGAAAGAGAGGAGGGAAGAGAACGAATGCCTCGTTTGGGAACCCTACCCGAGATCAGGGAGGGGGACAGTGGGGGGGGAAAGGGTGAACTGTGTTCTGCAAGGAAAATTCGGAAAAGAGAGAGTCCGGCAAAGTTCTCTAACGTCGCCGGTAGTGGAATTGGGAGGGACGGGGGGGTCTACAAAATCTCAAAGAACGGAAGGAGAGAAATTTGCCGTGGCAGGAAATCTCTCAGGGAGGCGCTTACCCCTATCCCGCGAACCAGGGGCACGTGGCAGTCCCAGGGGAGTGGATGGAGGGGAAACGGCATGAAAAAAAAAGTAAGACATTCAACAACGGGCAAAGGTCTGAGCCACCCGGCCAAATTTCCAGGAACGTGCTGCAAAGTTCGGCATGGACGGGCTAAAAAGACCCGCCAATGAGGGAAAGGGCGGGCCTACAAGCACTCCTTCGGGGAAAACCTACCTGGATGGTCAAACAGGACGTGCTCGGGGGGAAAATCCTTCATTGCCAAAAAAGGGAGAGCGTGCGGAAAAAAAGAAAGCCAGGAATTATGGTGGTTGACCGCAAAGCGAATGTGCGCGCAAGTACGAAGGGGACGGGCCCAAAAGCTATCAAGGAGGGGATACGGTTTGGCGCTACTTCTAGCCGCTCGACGATTTTTTGGAGAAAAGAAAAAGGAGGGGAGGGGGAGTTCGCAAATTGAGGGGACGCCGATCGGGGTAGCTCAGAGCGACCTGAACAAAAAAAAAGTAGCGTCGCACCAGCAGGAAAAGTAAGCTTTTGGTTGACGAAAAACTAAGCGACCCGACCGCGCAGGCTATCAACCTGTGTGCCGAGGGGGCATTCCGGCAACCTGCAGAAAAAAACAGGCATTTAAACGCCATGTGAGAACGGGGAGGGGGAAAACATCACCGGCTTTATTTAGGGAAAGATGCTCCACAGGGTCAAGGGGAGATCAGCGGGGGGGCGTGCCGTAATAAAAGAATTCCCGAAAGGGGGGCTTATGACGGCATCGGTTAGGGGAAGATCAATGAGATGGTTAAGGGGAAATCTCATTCCTTTATTCCCCATAACCATAAAAAGAGAAGGCAAACTGGAAGGCAGGGGGGAAATGTTTCCCACCACCAAGGACGGACCAAAAGCAAAAGAGAGTCCGGCTGGGGCGAAAAGGATGGGGGAGCATCAAAGAAGCCGCAATCCGGGAGCGCGCGCGCGCCCGGACAGGACCACCATCAATATTTTCCGTTTAGGGGGGGGGGGGCTGGCGGGAGAGAGGAAACCACCACAGGGAAAAATAGAGAGATCCCGCATCCCAATATTGCAACGGAAAATGGGGGGAACTTCTTTCTCTCTCAGGGGGGAGATTCCCTAATTGGGAGGGTCCCCTCCTTTTCGGTGCCAAACCGGAAAGGGAGATAAAGATGGCGAGAGTCTCTTTTGGTTTTAAAAGAAAAAATAGGAAAATCAAGGGGACAGGAGTTTTTTTAAGAAATCCCAGACTGCGAAGCTGGGTGGGGGCATCACCCATAGGTTGGGATCCCCTCACCGAGGAAAATCTGGTCATAGAACAACTGTTGACGGAATTTTGGGACATGATACGGCACGCCAAGACTTAGCGGCGGTGAGGTTCGAAAAAAAAAAGAAATCAATCCTTTGATGTTGAAAAAGCCCCCATGGCGCCGGTGAGGGAGTTGCGAGGTGAAAAATTTTTGAAAAAGGCCCAGGGATATATGGCCTAATCCGGGGAGCTCGGGGGGGGCTTTGATTTGAAAAAAAAAGAGACGCGTTTGCCCGGCGGGGGGCCGCTAATCCGGGACGAGAGGGAAGTGTCAGGTCGCTTTCGGAAAGGAGAAATGTTCACTCGGAAAATTGCGAACAAGGGGGAGTTGGTCATCCACCAACTCAGGGGAAAAAGATCAGAAGGGAAAAAAGAAAGCACGTGAGATCGCTGGGCGTATGCTGGCAGCGCTTTTTCGGGGGCGCGGGACACCTAAGTTCCGGAAAAACGGTGCAGGACGCAGTCACGCGCGGGGAGGGGGGCTGGGCAAAAGGGGGAAGACCCACGAACACGATCACTTCAGATCCAGGTGAAAAAAAAAAAAAAAAAAAAAAAAAGGGGGCGCATCTACCCCTACTATTGCGGGGGAAAGGGGCCATGCAGGGGAGGGGATTGCTGTCGCAGTGAAGTGAATCAGGCACCAGAGCAACCATATCAGAGAAAATCGGGGGCCGGGGAATTCTTGTGCGGCCGGAAAGGGGGAAGGTCGGAGAAAAATTTGGTCATGGCGGAAACGCCATCACTCCCCGGGCATGGGACGCAAAGGCCCCTGAGAGGGCTGCTCGAGGCGTCAGACTGTACAACCAAAATTGTGACAGAAGTGACCGGATAATCGGGACGTCGTCGTAAAAGGTGGGTGAGCTTTATGTGATTTAACCACCGGAAACGGCGCGTGGGCTGTCCGGCGAGGGGACGGGACGCGGCCGAGGTCCCGAACCTGCTGCAGAAAAAAACGTAAAAGAGAAAGAAGCCGAAATATCTAAAGAACTCATGCGGCCGAGCCCGCCGGCATGAGGCTCGCTTTTAATAAAACCTATCGCCGAAAAGGGGGAGAAGGGGGCGAATGCCAGAAAGAAGGAAGACTGGCCCACAGTTGAAAGGGAAAAACCACAATTCCAATGACCAACAGCTAAGGGGACAGCGGAGGGATTACAGGAGGGGGGTGGGGGGGGTTCCATTTCATCATTTCAGGCGCATTGAAATAATGGGAGGGGGGGATTGGAAACGCGGCGCATTCAAAAAAAAGGGCTATGCGGGCTCGAGTCGACTGTCTTAGACCTCTTTCATTTCAGAAAAAAAAGCGTCAGGTGAAGGGGGGGAGGACCATAGTGGGTTGAGCTACCGCGAGAAGGCGCCGGGGGGAGAGATTTACACCATGCGGAAGAGGGGGGCACGCCAAGACCGAAGAAAGCCGCCGCCCCGAAAAAGAGCGCGGCACCCCAAAAAAGGGAGGGCGAAAAGGAGTTTTGCTCCAGAAAAAAGAAGCTTTGAGAGTCTGCAAAAAGGAAAAAGACGGATGCGGCCAGACCCGCGACCAAAGCGACTTTGAGCGGGAATAGGCAGCGCCATGAACAATAAAATGCGCCAGCGCCAAAAATCCTTCGGGGAGGGAAAGATCGGCCAGGTGCGGAAGAGACGAAGGGCTGCATGAGAAGGAGCAGCGGCGATGGACGTGAGACGTAGCCAACGATGGAGGTGATCTCTCTAAAAAAGAAAAGAGAGATATCTCCCTTTGCCCAACACGGAGGAGAAGGAGAACGTCATCGGCCAAAAGGGGGTTTTGCGGCCGAGGCGTCTCGATCTCCGAGCCTAGGGGAGACATTCTTCCGCTGGGGAACTGGGGGGGTGGCGCTGGCGCACTAAACGAGGATTTGTCGCTGGGCCCTATGGAAAGCAAGTCTAAAAGTTAAAGGCTGCCTGCGTGGTCTGGAAGAAGAAGGAGGGGTCAAAAGTGAGGCGCGTTTGGTGGGGGGGGAGGGGGAAAGCTGGCTAATCCCTGGGGAAGACCTCAATATTGTGTGTTGAATTGGGGGGAGGCTCTCAAGAAGGAAGGGAGGGGGGAGGCTTGGTAATCCTGGCGGGAACGGTCGTGATTGCGGTGTTTTCGCTGAATGGTTTTTCACGACACACAAAGCCAAAAGGGGGGGGCGCTTCTCGGGGGTTTCTTAGCCACTCTGTGTAAAAAAAAAGGAAAGAAACGGCTTTTTACCGGGAGGAAAAAGGACCGCTTCTATTGCAACTTGAAAAGGATCTCATAAAAAAGCGCCCTCCGAGTCTGGGGGGGGGGGAAAAAAAGAAAAGTGCGCCGCGCGTGGCGAAAATTTCATTGCCCTGGGTGATTCCCAACGCCATTGGGAAGACAAACCTTCATGCTCATCTAGGAATCGGAATGAAAGGGGGGGGGGGCCTTGGAATTGGGGCATGGCGCTTGGCCAGTTTCAAGGAAATTCTCCTCTTAGAATCAGAAAGCGGATAGGGTGGAGGGAAAAACCGCTAGCGCCTCGAAAAAAGGGGGTCGACGAGGCCCCCGACAAGAAAGAATCTTGAAGGAAAGGCCAGCGGAAAGGGAGAGTGACTGTGAGGCCAATTCGGACTTCCGCCCTGCCAATTCGAAAAAAAAGGGCAGAAAAGCGCCGTCGGCGCCGGGGGGGTGTTCCCTCCACAGAGGGGGGGAATCAAGCTCTCCGACGGGACGGTCCAATCTCGGCCATGGTTCCAAGTTTGTTAATAGACCGCGGAAAGAAGCGCCCGCAGGAAAGGGTGGCCTGTGCCATTGTCTTGTAGGGACGGGGTCCCAAGAAAGTTACCAAATTAAGGGAAAGGCCTGCTTGCCATTCAAAAGGGGGACACATCCCTCTGCGAACCGTGCAAGATGGGTAACCGATAGGGGGGAGGTTCCTGTTCCTTGGGCAGGGCACTTCTACAGAAAACCCAAGGAAAGGTCCACTTCAGAAGACAATCCTCGTTTTCGATGCGCACATTAAAAAATTGATTTCTAAAAAGGGAGGGGGCGCCATAAAAATCCCTGTCATTGATATTTGGCAAGCGTGCGGGAAAGCAAACCGAAGTAATGGGGTTGGGAGCGCGTCAGAAACAACAGCGATGGGGGGGGGGCATCTTACTCAGGAAGAGTCTCAAGATGCTTTACTTTTTTGAGAAATGATCGCGCTCGGGGGTTCCAAAAACCGCGAGGGGGGGGGGGGAGACCGGGAGGCGAGGGGGGGAAAGGGACAATTTTCTTCGAGCAGGGAGTGTCTGCGCTGAAAAGCGACATGGGGAACAGCTCGACCTGATTAGCTGCCAAAAAACAAACGCTCTCATTTTGGGGGGGAGGGGGGTCAATCAAGCCACGGACCCGCGCAGGCGAAATCAACCTGGAAAAGGACCTCAACATTGTGCAGAAGAATCCGCAAAAAACGCCATCACCGAAAAGTGCAACGCCATGGGAGAAAATCACCGGAATTGATTGGGGGGGCAAAGGAGCGATTTGGGCCTCTCCCCGGAAAAGAAAAACGGAGTGGTGCCTTAATAAAAAATCCTTCAAACAGACTATGAAACCTTGTGTACTCAATCAAGATCAAAGCCAAGGGGGCCACCTCGCATTCTTGTCAAAAGACCCAGTCCTGTCCAAACTTATTTCAAGGAAAGGAAGGGGTTCCCAACAAAAAGAAGGGCCCAAAGAAACCGCTCCGCTGGTGACGAAGAGGACTTCAAAGCCTCATCGGAGAAGGGAAAGAAAAACGCGCGCCCCGCCCTCTCGGTTCCGTTTTAGTGGCCAAGGATTGCTGCGGGAGATCTCAACACACACTTATATGAGGGGAAAACAGCCCCAAGAGGGAGGAAAAGAGAATATTGAAATTAGAAGGAAACTTTTTTTTGCAAAGACGGCGGAGGGGATTAACTTCCCCAAAGAAGGGAAAAAAAACGCGGGGAGAATAAAAAAAGAAAAAGGAAGTGGCTTCTCGTTGGGGGTCCCCCCTTCCAATCGGGAAACAGTTTTGCAAGGAAAGAAAGGGTCTTCAACTTGGGGGGAAAAAAAGCGGTTGGTGAAACCCCCGAGGGCTTTGAGCTTTCCCCTCCCCGAGCGGGAACACAATCTTGGGGAAGGACTTCGGGAATGGGGAAGGGAACGGCACGCCAAAGAAAGGGGAAGGAGCTCTTCTCTTTTTCGGACGAAAAATAGCGCCCGAAAAATCCGGGGAAAAAATCCTAGTGCGGTTAAATGGCGCGGGATTTGGTTACAGGTCCTGAATAGAGGTCATCATTCCATGGGAAGGCCGTTTCCGGGGAGATTGAGGGAGTTGTATTGACCAAAAAAAAAAAAAATGAGACCGGGGCCGGCTGCGGGGGGGGAAGGTCTATCTGTTCCCGAGAGTTCAGCGAGAAACGCTCCGGAACTGCTCTACTAAAAGAGGAAGGCCGGTCGTGTTGGGCTCAACAAAACGAGGGTTGACGGAAAAGGGCTCAGAGGGAAAAAAGGCAGCGTGAGAGCCTTTTGGGAACCGCACGGCGAAGCCATCGCGGTTTCGGGCTTGAGCGGAGAAAGTTCGGCTGTTGAGAAAAAAACAAGAAAAAAACACAGGGCCAATGCAGGGATTGGGGACACTAAAAAGTTCTAAATCCATTTTAAGGGGGGAGAGAGGGGGAAACCGAAGGAAAGGGAGGGGAAAAGTGGCCGTTGCATGAGGGAGTCCGCATTGCACAAGTCCATTCCGAATATCAACTCCATCTCCGAGAAAGAAAAAGGCTCAGAAGGCGGAGGAGGGGGAAGCCTTGGTTGAATGGAACTTGCCCGGTCTCATAATGGGGGGACCGCGGGCGTTCCAAGAGCCATAAAAAACCTGGAATTTCGCAAAAAGACCCGTCCACGTTCAAAGCGGCGTCCATCTCTAAAAAAAATTTGGACAGGACGGACCGAGATGAATCTGGCACTGCGGGTTTGATCGAAGGGGGGGGGATATTTATTGAAAACCGGTGAGAAATACCCGACAGACGGGAAGGTGCTTTCCGGCGCGAACTGCCGGTAAAAAGAGACTAATTTTCCCAAAAGTTCAAGAGTAAGCCGTCCCATTCACGACTCCTCAATTCGGGGCGCGAAGGCTTCTACCAAAAGCATTGTTTCGAAAGGAGAGAAGAGTGAAAACGATCGCGCGATGAGGGACGCCATCGCCTCTAAAGGCCCACCAGCAAGGGGGGGAAAAAGGGCCCAACACACTTCCAAGGGAGGGAAGAAGGGACAAGACTGTTTCGTGGGGACCATGGCATCAGTTCGCGAATCACCTGCATGGGGAAAGTAATCTGCAATTGGGGGAGAAAAATTCCCATTTCTGCCAGAGGCGAAGGGAGGGGGAGATCGCTGCGAGGATACGCCCGGTCAGTTCGCCCTAAAAACGGAAAAGGCTCGGCGGTGAAGGGTGACCCATGACCATAGTTGGTTCCGAAAGAAAGAAAGGCGCCATAAGGGATTTTGTGAGAGGTAAACCAGTGCACCGCAAATCACGCCACTACCGCCAAACGGGATGGGAACGCCGCAAAAGGAAGCGCGCCACCCCCGCAACGGAAAATTTCGCGGCTTAAAAAAGGGAAAAAAGCCCAAAACGCGCGCCAAGCTTGAGGGGTGCGGCCATACCCGCGACCAGGATAAGGGAAGCAGGTGATTTCGGGAAGAGGGGAACGCGGAGTCTTCGCCAAAGAAACGGCCGCCTGCGTGAAGAAGAGAGGCATGGTAGGATCAGATCCGCCGCAAAAACATTATGAAGCGAGTCCGGGATAAAAAAACGTAGCGAGTGGTGGGAAAGGAGAGGAGGAAACGATAGAGATCAGAAAAGAAAAACGTCATCGCCGAGAGGAGGGGGGGCGGCCGTCACTCGATCCTCCGCACCTGTGGGACCGCTCGTCTGTCATTCGAAGAGCTTCCTCTGTACTTTGAGGGTTTGGCGGCTGGCGCAGGAGAAGGGTGGCGCTGGCCTATTCCGGGAGAGGATCCTGGTTCGCGGTCTTGGACGTGTTTTGCATCGGGGGGGAGCAATCTTGTCTCTCTGTGAAAGGGCTAAGCCGCGAATCATAGGCCCTAAAATTGGTTTTCGGGACAGGGAGCTCCTTAAAAATCCCTTGCGGCGTGGGGGGGGAGGGATTGCGTGTGGCGGCGAAAAAGGGGGAAAAGGGAGACACACAAAATCCCGATCTGTCTCAAGAGATTTTTTCGGGGATAGCATCACAGGGGGGGAAAAAGGGGGGCAAAAATGGAGGCGTATTCAACTTGGGAGGCGCGCTCTCAGGTACAACCAAAACTCGCCCCCTCCTCGTAGGGGTTGCTCCTCGCTTTTCGGAAAGGAAAAGGCCCGGGGGGGATACGAAGAAATTCTGCCATGGACCCGGAAAAAAAATGCACTCATCGCCCGAACTCTATCGAAGGGGGGGATTGGAATGGTGTGGGGAAGGCATGTTGTGAAATTTTTCGGGGCTTTCTTCATTCGATCATAGGAAGAATAGGTTTTTTTCCGGACGCCTCGAAACGAATGCCACGGGGGGTCTCCGCATTATAAGGGATTTCGCTCGTGAGGTGTCATTTGAAAAAACTGTTTCTGGGCAAGTTCCAATTCGACGGGCCGAAGAAAAGGCAATTTCCGCAGACCGAAAAGACACCTAAGAAGAACGCGGTTGTTAAAAAAGGAAAAGACGGAAGGGCAGCATAAAAAACGAAAAAAGGCCCGATATCCTTTCATCTCGGGAGGGGGGCCTGACGCGCCACCGCAAAAAAAGTGGCACTGGGGCAGAAAAGGGACCAGTGGAGTGATGGAGACGTGGGGGAAAGCCTGCGCCCCGGGGGGCGGTAAAGAAAAACGGCACGCCCGCACAGCAAGGTCTGTTCTGATACCGGGGCAGGTGTGCGAGGAGATGGAGGAGAGGTGCTTTTCAAGTTCGAAAGCTGCCCTGAGACAGGCAAAAAAAGAAAGGCATGGCCCAAGGGAATACAATCACTCACGTCGGTTGAGCAGAAAGTCACCTAAAGGGGGCGACTTGCCTTGTTCAGGGGGCGGCCAATCCGGAAGTTGCCCAGGGGAGGGGCGCGCGTGCTGCGAAAGGGGGGCCCGGAAATTATGTTGGTTGAAAAGCCAGCAAGACCGAAAAAGAAAAGACATTCCGCCCGTGCGGAAGACGCTGCTGGAAAAAGGGGGGGAAGAAACGGCTGAAGAGAAGTCAACCGCGGAGTGGTGGCCCACAGGAGGCGATGATTTCTCAAATTTCGTGAGGGACGGAGCGTGTCTGAGCGGAAAGCGAAAAGAACATCTCAGGTCCGCCGGCAAAGAGGAGAGGTGGTGTTCACTCAAAAAAAAAGAGCGACCCGGAAAACGCGGACCTGGCCATGAGGGGGGAAATTGCAGGCAAAGAATCCATCCCCTTCCAAAAAAAAAAAAGGCTTTTTGGGAGGAAAAAAAAAAGCAAAACCGGATTGGGGAAAGGGGGTTCGAAATTCCTCCCGGAGAGATCAGCGCCCTGGAGGGGAAATTCTCAAAAGGGGCTTTTATGCCGCAGAGGGGGGGGGGGGGGAAGAATACGGTAGGGGAAATCAAATCCCTCTTTTTTATGGGGCCAAAAAAATAGAAAAAGACACAGAACCCTTTTTCACCAAATGGGGGAAAAAAGAGGGGGTTTCAGGACCTTTTGAAGGCCCAACGCCCCCGTAGACTCAAAGAACGGCTTGGTCGAAAGGAGGATTTTCAGACAAATGAAGCGCATCGGCGCGTCAAAAGGCGCGCTCGAAAAGAACAGGCCTCTCCTACGAAAGGGGGGAGGGGCAGCAAATATTGGGGGGGGGGGATGCGTATCTCTCTCAAACAACAAGAAGAGATCCCTCATCCCCAATATTGCGCCTAAAACGGATTGAATTCGAGAGGGAAGGACGCGACTTTTTAAAAAAAAACGAGCCCGATGGGGGGAAGCAATGAACGTTCAGAAGCCTTACTCTTTTAATGGAGATCTGGGGAAAACAAATGGGGTGGGAAAACCATTTCCCTTCAAAAGGACCAGGAGTTGGGGGGGGCGGGAGGGGAATCCAGGATGTGGTGGCCACACCAGGAGGGTTGATCGGCCCCTCACCGTGCCGGGGGGAAGGAAAAACTTTTACGGGGAGGGAAAAAAAAAAGGGGGGAAATAGCGGCACGCCAATAGTCGGAGCTCTTTTCGATGTCCAGTCAAAATCGAGAAAGGAGGAAAGTGTAGAAAAAATCCGAAGAAGGGCACTGGGAAGGGGGTTTTCTCCTTTTCCCAGGGGGTCATCATTTCCAAAAGTTGATTGGAAGGAGTTCCTTGGCAGATGAGGGGGGGGGGACCCCCACTCCCACCAAAAGGGAGGGGGAAGGAGGGGCTGGTGGAAAGATAAGGTTCCTATCTTGGGGTCATCTCATACACGCTCGGTCCGCTAAATTTGAGAGCCTTTCTTGTGGAAGGTTGCACGGCAAAAGGAGAAGACGTAAAGTCATCTTTAGAATACGTGTCAAGGGCGTAATTCTTATTAAAAAAAAAACCAAAAAAAAAAAAAAAGAAAAGGGAGGGGGAGTGAGCGTATCAACCAACTCTAATTGAAGGAGGTGCGTTTTCTCACACGCCGCGGAAAAAAAAAAAAAAAAAAAAAAAAGAAAAAAAAAAAAAAAAAAAAAAAAAAAACAAAAAAAAAAAAAAAAAAAAAAAAAAAAAAAAAAAAAAAAAAAGAAAACAAAAAAAAAAAAAGAAAAAAAAAAAAAAAAAAAAAAAAAAAAAAGAAAAAAAAAAAAAAAAAAAAAAAAAAAAAAAAAAAAAAAAAAAAAAAAAAAAAAAAAAAAAAAAAAAAAAAAAAAAAAGAAAAAAAAAAAAAAAAAAAAAAAAAAAGAAAAAAAAAAAAAAAAAAAAAAAAAAAAAAAAAAAAAAAAAAAAAAAAAAAAGAAAAACAAAATTTGAAAAAAAAAAAAGAAAAAAAAAAAAAAAAAAAACAACACCCAACCCAAAAAAAAATACCACCCCCAAAAAACCCCAACCCACCACCCCACCCCCCCATACAAGTTCCCCAAAAAAAAAAAAAACCAAAAAAAAAACACAAAAAAATGGGGTAAAAAAAAAAAAAGAAAGAAAAAAATGAAAACCCCGAGAAAGAAAAAAAAAACAAAAAGAAAAAAAAAAAAAAAACACAAAAAAAAAAAACCAAAAAAAAAAAAAAGACAGGAATCGTATGGGAAAAGGGGTTGGCTCCCACTACACTATCACTGAGGGGAATACATTTAGTTATTTGAAAGCCATCTAAACGCGGGAAGGGGGGCACTTTTTTCCTTGTCAGGGGGAGGTCTCATTGCAGAAGAAGTAAGGGGGGGACTCATCCCGATCAAAGGTTACAAATTGGGGGGTCATTCTCATAATTGGGGGAAGGAAGTCCTTTTTTTTAATTGAAAAGGGGCCAGAAATGTTGGGACTCTTCAAAAAAAAAAAATCCCTTTCTTTCGCCAACAACGCACAGTGCCATTCTTGCTCGATAAGACCTTTTTTACATTCCATGCCTAGAGGAGGAAGAGAGAGAGTTAAGCCATTCCTAGGGAGAAGGAGGGAACAACCTGGGAAACCAGACTTCGCTTGTCGTGGGGCTGGTTCTCTAAAGCCTTTACCTCGGCAAGGGGGAAGCATGCATAACCAGTTTAAAGGGAAGAACATTCCACTGATCCTCGGTTCCGGGGGCTCTAAAAAAAGGGCTGCGACCCCGAAGGAAGAAAAGCCGGGCGCTCGCGGGCGATCGCGACTAGGTCTCCGAGGGCCATCTGCCAGAACTGGCAAAAACCGCCATGCCAAAAAAAGCTAAGGACGATAGAGGAGAGGAGAAGGTGTGGTCAGGGGGGCAGCAGTTCGCGGAATCACCCGGCATTATTAATCGGAGGAAAAAACGCTCGCTCAATTCCAGAAAGAGGAGGGCGATGCGGGAGGAGAGCGACTGGAATTGTTTTTTTGAGCGCCGCGGTGACAAGGCCATTAAAATCCAAAGGGGTTCCCAGAAAGAAGGGGGTGAGAAAAAAGGGCGCCGATAAGGCGCCAGAAAGGTGATTTAAACCATGTCGGAACGAAAAAGGGATCACGCCAACGGGGGGAAAAAAAAAACCGCCGCCCCTCTCATTACGGAGAAACCCCGCAAACAAAAGTTGAGGGAGGGGGGCGCAGTCTTAGCCAGCTTTGGAAAAAAAACGCGCTCCCACTTTTTAAAAGAGGCCAGATCCACACGGAGGGAAAAAAAAAAGGATAAGCGAAGCTTCGACTTGGAAACATCCGCGGAAGCTGCGCCAAAAGAAATTCCCGCGTCCTCCGGAAACCATTGCTTAGTATGGAGGGCTTCATACAGGGAAAAAGAGAAGCGGCGC